>JACLAD010006625.1_pt1 | contig 66462 bp, 59 predicted proteins | sample 8027901 | NCBI WGS metagenome assembly JACLAD01 (sample SAMN15725071, study PRJNA655200) | protist metagenome | isolation source: fluorescence activated cell sorting (FACS) single amplified genomes of... | place: Spain: Blaines Bay Microbial Observatory, Mediterranean Sea | collected 2016-07-05 | reverse complement strand
TGCTCTTCCTTCTGGAGGCTCTTCTATACTTGCGGTGGATGAATCTAATCTTGAAAACCAAATAGAGACTTTAAGATCAAAAAGACTCGTAAGTGGCGTAATAGATGCCTTAGATTTAAATATTTCATATTTTAATGAAGGAAAGGTCATTGCTGTAGAAGCTTATGAAAATAGTTCTGTTATTGTTAATTTTGTGACACCAGATTCTATTGTACATGATATTTCTGCCAATTTATTGGTAACTCCTCAATCAGCAGAATCTTTCCAACTTACAGATGCAGATTCTGAGCATTCGGAAATATTTAATTTTGGGGAACTTATATCACATCGTAATATTAAATTTATTATTGAGCCGAGAGGTGAAGTCCTCGAAAGCAGAAATACAGTTAATATTCAAATAACTCCTATAAGGCAGGTCGCAAATGATTATATTGAACGACTTACGGTTGCTCCAAAAGGAAGAGCAAAAGATATTCTGTCACTTTCAATAACAGGAGAAGTTCCGGAGAAATCTCAGGATTTTCTAAATACTTTGATGACCAATTTCAATATAGACGGAATGACAGATAAACGTCAGGTAGCAGAAAGTACTGCCGACTTTATTCAAAACCGTCTGGCATTAATTTCAGAGGAATTAGATTCTGTAGAAGGCGGTATGGCCGAATTTAAAAGAGAGAATCAGATCATGGATGTTAACACACGTGCAGGTCAATTCTTGTCTAGATCTACTATGGCGGAACAGGAAATATTTAGCTTGGAAACACAGTTGATGATCATACGCTCTTTGAAAGAGACTTTAACATCAACCAGTCCATATAGATTATTACCTTCTGATTTGGGCATCGAGGGAAGCAATGTCTCAAGCTTAATTAATCAATATAATGAACTTGTTCTACAAAGAAATTCACTTTTGGAATCTGGTACACCTCAAAACCCCACGGTAAGAGCTTTGACAGATAGACTAGATTCTTTACGCGAGAATTTACTTGATAATATTAATAGTTCCATTAATTCTTATGAAATAAGATTGCGTGAATTGAATCAACTAGATCAGCGTGCCGAAGGAGAATTTAGTACTTTCCCAGGTCTCGAAAAAGGAATAAGGAGTATTGAACGGCAGCAGCAAATAAAGGAGCAACTATATTTATTTTTATTACAACGAAGAGAAGAATCTGCTATATCATATGCAGCCACCTCTCCTGTAGCTAAAGTCATAGACCCTGCTTTTACTCTGGATGAACCGGTAGATCCTAAACCTTGGCTGATTTTGGTCGGAGGATTTTTTGTTGGATTAATAATTCCACTACTAATTATCTTTGTAAAGAATTTTCTAGATACTAAAGTTCACCACAAAGGAGATCTTATGCCTATTACAAAAGAAATTCCTTTTCTAGGTGAAATTCCGAAGGTGTCTGGAGAAGCATCAGAAACTATTCAGGTGAATGATCGTTCACCTCTCGCGGAATCCTTTAGAATCCTTCGCACAAATCTGGCTTATCTTGTGCAATCCAGAAACAGGGAAAAAGCAGAAGTCATCTTCGTGACCTCAACGATCAAAGGCGAGGGCAAAACTTTTATATCTTATAATCTGTCCCGTACTTTAGCCAGTACAGGAAAAAAGGTCCTATTAATTGGTGCAGATATTCGAAACCCAAAATTACATCGTTTCTCAAATGCCTCGCTTCAAAGCAAAGGCTTGTCAGATTTTTTATATAATCACGACCTGCAAGGTTCAGATATAATTACGTCATCCAATGAAGACGGCATTCCTGTCGATTTTGTTTTTTCCGGCGCCATCCCTCCCAATCCAGCAGAATTATTTATGAATGACAGAATGGATTTTCTTTTAAAGGGGGAAAGAGCGAATTATGATTATATAATTGTGGATACAGCGCCTACGATGATTGTGACAGACACTCTATTAATAAGTCCCCTTGCAGATACAACCCTCTACGTAACTCGTGCCGGGTTTACAGAGAAAAAACTTCTTGATTTTCCGAAAGATTTGAAGAAGCAGGGAAAACTGAAAGGTGTGGCTATTGTTTTAAATGATGTGGACTATTCCAAATTTTCTTACGGAGCCAAATATGGTTATGCCTATGGTTATGGCTATGGTTATGGTGCAGATGAAGAAAAGAAATCTATCTTTTCAAAAGTGCTTGGGAAATTTAAAAGTTAAAAGTCGAACTTGTTCGGTTGATGATAAGCTTTAATTGCTCGGCTCGTTTTTCCTCAATCTTGAAATTCCATAACTTATCCAAATGTCGCATTTGGTGTGTATCAGTTCCTATATATTCTATTAACTGTGCATCTAACAGCTGAAAGGCCATCGCCTGGATATTTTTACCATAATGTCCGGTAACTGACAATATATTAAGTTGGAACAAACAGCCCCTGTCTTTTAATTCTTTATACTTCTCCAGGTCTTTTGTATGGAAAAAAGCATAGCGTTCAGGATGGGCAAGAACAGGTCTGTACTTTTTTGTTTGTAATTGAAAGAGTATTTCATTAAGATTTATTGGCGCCTGAAAATAAGACATTTCTACTAAAACAAGATCGTCTTTAAGTGTTAGAAGTGCACCTTTTTCGAGGAGCTCCAAAAAAGATTGATCCATCATATATTCAGCAGCAGCGTTGACTCTTACCTCTTGTAGCTTTGAAGTGCTTAAAGCTTCTTTTAATTCCTGCAGGGCATTGTTTACAGTTTCAGGAGTGTTTGGATAATAGTCATTCATTATATGAGGTGTGGCAATAAACCTTTTTACACCTATTTCTGAAAACTTTTTGATGAGCGAAATGGAATCATCTACAGTTGAGGCTCCGTCATCTATTCCCGGCAAAATATGGTTATGTATATCTACAAAACCTTTGAGATAATCTTTTAAAAACACTTTTTTCTTAAAAAACGAAAACATAACTTTTTAGGAGTAAAACTACATCTTTTAATCCATTTTCAGAAAGCGGAATGATTATATCTCGGCCTAACCTTTATTCGTCCATAAATAGGATTGAATAGCTTAGAGCCATTCCTCCAATGGCCGCAATAAGGAAAAAAATTATAGCCAGTCCTGGATATCCAAAAATAGTGAAAGGTGAAGGAACACTCATCATCATTGCAGCACCAACAATCATTGCAGCAATAATAATTCCAACAGTAATGCGGTTGGCAATTTTTTGAAATCCATCAGTAAGTCGCTTCTCATCTAATGCATCTACTTTGAAACTAAAATTATTTTTGGCCAGATTGTCAGTTATCTTATTTATACGTTCCGGAAGATTTTCAGCCAGTTTTTTCGATTCTAGAAGGGCGGAAAACATATCTTCAGGAGAAAGTTCATTAATAGCCTTTTTCTGCATAATTTCAGAAACATACTTTCTAACGGCATTTCTTAGATCGAAATTAGGTGCAAGGGCCAGGATAATTTGATCCATATTGAGCAGTATTTTTCCCAAAATGTTTACTTCAACCGGAAGATAAATTCCATTTTGTGCAGCACTGCGATTCATTTGAATTAGCAGTTTTCCAGTTTGCATGTCTTCAGCCGTACTATGTCTACTGTCGTTCACCATGTGAACAATATGTCGTTCAAATTGTTTTTCTGAAGATTTTTCATTTCTCTCACTCATCTCTAGTAAAATACCAGATATTTCTTCTCCGTCATTTTTACTTAAACCAACCAGCAGGCGCAATAGGTAATCCTGCATTTTTTTAGAAAACTGGGCAACCATTCCAAGATCTATTAATGCGATCTTGTTGTTTTCGAGTAGGTGAATATTACCGGGATGAGGATCTGCATGTACAAAGCCATCTAAGACTATTTGTTTAAGGTAACTCTCAATTAATTCCTCAATTAAAGCTGTATGATCTTCCTCCAATTTTCTCAACGGAGAAATATTAGTGACTTTTTCCCCTTTTACAAACTCCATAGTCAAAACCCTGGAGGTAGTATAGTCTGGAATGGGTTGAGGAACCAAAAGTCTTTTGTATTGCTTGAGGTTAGTGCCGAGTGTGACCAGGTTTTCAGCTTCCCGAAGATAATCCAGTTCATGTAGCATAATGCGTTTCAACTCAGCTAGAACATCTGAAAATGCATATTTTTTACCAATTTCTGTATGTTTTACTGCTACACCGGCCATTTCCTCGAGAGTATCGAGATCTTCCAGAAACTTTTTTCTTATACCCGGACGCTGGATTTTTACCGCTACTTTTTTGCCAGATCTTAATTCGGCTAAGTGTACCTGTCCAATCGAAGCACTGGCCAGGGGTTCTTCTTCAAACCAGTTAAAAGCTTTGGAAATTCTATTTCCAATTTCTTCTTCTACGATCTCCCTTATTTCTTCATATGGAATGGTGGGAAGATCATCTTGCAGCGAAGTAAGAGCTTCCAGGTACCTGTCGGGTAGAAGATCGGGTCGGGTAGATAATAGTTGCCCTAATTTAATGTAGGTAGGCCCCATTTTTTTTAAATCCTCAACAACTTCTTCAGGAGTTTGATCAAATTCGGAAAAATCGTCATCAGAAATGTTGTCAAAAGCATTTGAAGCAGTTTCGTTTAACAAATCACTATTCCAGTATTTGAGCATAAAAGCTAAAAACTTTTGATATCTGGTAAGTCGATCGGGCAAAATAGACATAAAAATGATTTTTTAAAGCCACTTTTAGTGGTTGTTCTAAGATAATTAATTCATTCTTATACCGGCCTCTTTTGAAGCTATATAAAGAACATTTTAAGAATTTGTGTTAAGGATAATGGAGTTTATAGTAAAAAGCAGAAAACAAATTTTGGAGAAAAAAGAAATCGTTTGGCTTTTTTAGGATTGGAAGAAAGTTGCAATACCTTTAGAAGTTTTCCCTTACTTATAATAAAAAACCTTGATAATCATGTGATTAACAAGGTTTTAGTACCATTTGATATGGCAAAAGTCGGGGTGGCAGGATTCGAACCTGCGGCCTCCTGCTCCCAAAGCAGGCGCGATAACCGGGCTACGCTACACCCCGAGTAAGAGCTTTCGCTCTTAATTCCAATGTTCAAAATTTAAAGTCCAAGATTGTTATAATCTTCAGGTTTCAAAAACGAGAACCAAAACTTCAGACCATGAACTTCTCAGCGGAGAGTATGAGATTCGAACTCATGCGACAATTGCTCGTCGACAGTTTAGCAAACTGCTCCATTAACCACTCTGGCAACTCTCCGTTTTAATGAACTTTTGCAATTATTTTGCGGATGCAAATCTAAGTTTTCATATCCTTTCCTGCAAACCTTTTTCGTACTTTTTAAATAAAAAATCACGATGCCTTCCCAAGTTTCTTGAGATCAGATTGTTGCACGCAAAGTAAATTATGTAAAAAGAATTCAGCAATTTCATCTAATATGCTGCTATTCGTATAACACCTTTTCTTGGCTGAAAAACTGTATTTTCGGCTCAAAATATTTAAATTTACTTAAAACCTCATTTTGCAATATCCATCTACATATCAACAAAAATTTAGGCATTTAAAATGCTGCGTGCTCATTCCTACTTTTAATAATGAAAATACTTTAGCACATGTGCTTGATGAAGTACTAACGTACACAAAGGATGTTGTTGTTGTCAATGATGGGTCAACAGATGCTACTTCTAAACTTCTAAAGAAATACGAAAATCTGGAAATAGTCACGCTTTCTGAAAACAGAGGAAAAGGTAATGCCTTGAAAACTGGCTTTAAAAAAGCTGAAAGTTTAGGTTATGAATACGCTATTTCAATGGATTCTGATGGGCAGCATTACGCCAATGATCTTCCGGTTTTTTTGGACGCTTTGGAGGGAAAAAGCGCTGGTGATAAAGAATTGCTGGTAATAGGAGCACGAAAAATGGATGCCCCCGGAATACCTGAAAAGAGTACTGTTGGCAATCGTTTCTCGTCTTTCTGGTTTTGGGTGGAGACAGGGATCGAATTAAGCGATACCCAATGTGGATACCGACTTTACCCTTTAAAAATTGTCAACTCTCTGAATCTTTACACGTCAAAATTTGAGTTGGAAATAGAGGTGATTGTAAAAGCTGCGTGGCAGGGAGTGGAGGTGAAGAATCTTCCGGTGAAAGTATTGTACGACCCTCAGGAAAGAGTGACCCATTTCAGGCCGTTCCAGGATGTGGCAAGAATTACCCTGCTCAACATTTGGTTTGTTGGTGTGGCGTTTTTCTATATAGTTCCGCGGAATATTTTTAGAAAATTTCGCACTGATAGGAAAGTGGTAGAAAAATCCCCTTTTTCAGGAGCCGGTTTACCATCTTTAAAAGAGAAAAATTAAATCAGGCCTTTGCACATACAATGCAAATCTTCTCATCTTTGGCGGTGGTGGTAAAGAAAAGGTAATGTTCCCCGCCTTCTTTTATCTTCAGCTTTTTCCTTAGATCTTCTACCGATTCCGGGAAATTTCGTGTAGTAATATTGGCTTTTCTAAGGTTCAGCGCAGCCTTTAATGTTTTTCGCTGGTATGGAAACACTTCCAGGATTTGAAATTGTCTTCCGGGAAAATTATCCTTAAGCTTTTCAGAAGTAAAAAGATGGCTGTTTGGATGAAGTTTAGCTAATTTAAATTTTTCCGAAAGAGAATCAAAAAGGCCACTTTTCATGATCGCGGCATTAGGTTCGTACAGCCAGGAGAGCGGTTTACTGTAAATTGAGTTGGCGGGCTCTCCAAAAATGCCATTAAAAGACTCATTTCCTTTTTTCCGCAAATTAACTGTGACGACTTTTGTTGCTCCAGAAGGAATCTGGCCAAGGATCCAAAGTAATTCCTTTACCTCATTTTCAACTGCTACAATGTGAATGGTAGCAACGTTTTTTAGTTCACGAATTCCCGCCTGCAGGTCGAGCAGGGGAGAAGTCTTTACCATAATGTTCTTACTCTTTTTAAGAAGCAGGTCAAGATGTTCGGGTACGTTTGGAAGACAATCTGAAAGCTGAAAAATCCTGCCTCCTGCATCTGTTCGACGTGAAGGATCCAGGTAAAGCCAATCAAATTCTATGGCTGTCTGTTCAAGAAAGCTGAGTCCGTCACCGTGACTTACTTCAACATTTGGTACCTCCAGGATCTTAAAATTATGAGCTACAATTTTGGAAAGGGACTCATTGAGTTCAAAATGACGCACGTTTTGCACTTTTTTGGAGAAGAAGAATGAATCTACTCCAAATCCGCCGGTGAGATCTGCAAGATTTTTCCCGCTTATTAGAGAAGCCTTGTAGGCCGCTGTGTTTTCAGAAGATGTTTGTTCCAGGTTAAGTGAAGGAGGAAAAACAATTCCTTCTGTTTTAAACCAGGTTGGCAGCTTTTTTTCAGCTTTTCTCCTTCCTGAAATTTGTTCTGCCAGCTCACGTGTAGATATGTCTTTAAAAGGACTGCCCTTAAATGCTATTTTTGACACATCAGCTTTGAAATTCTTCCGGATAAAATCCTGCACGTCCGGTTTTAGAAGAGCTGAATTCAATTAGAGATCCCGGGTTAGACGTTTCACAATCTTGTATTCGCTAAGAGATTCTTTTGCAATTACTTTTACGGCTGTGTAAAGTGGCACAGCGACCACCATTCCGGTAATTCCCAGGGTAAGGCCGGCTATCAAAATGATGAGAAATATCTCCAACGGATGCGATCTCACACTCACCCCAAATATTTGCGGCTGAAAGAAGAAGTTGTCCAAAAGCTGACAGAATACATACCCGGACATTACAAAGGTTAACTGCGGAAGAATAACATCCTGGAAATCTGCTCCCAGATTACTTGAAATAACAAAAAGGGCTATTAAAATTCCAGCGAAAATGGGTCCGAGGTAAGGCACAATATTCAAAAATGCGCAAATAAATGCAATTGCAATAGGATTGTTTATCTCAAAAATTGACAGCAAAATACTGTACAGAACAAACAATACAGTAATTTGAAGTGTTAGCCCAACAAAATAGCGGGAAAGTAAAATCTTTATCTTATTGAAAACCCGCTGAAATTTATCTTCATCTCCTTTATTGGCGAAAACCAGTATACTGTTCAGCATAAGTTTAGAATCTTTTAGAAGGAAGAACGATATAAAGATCACCGAAAAAAGCGCAATAAAACCGGCACCAATAATTCCGAAGAAATCGTTTAAATACCGCGGAATGGTAGAAATATCAAAGGTTCTTAAAAACTCCGTCTGTTTAATTCCTTCTATAATATTAATTTCTTCTACGCCAAGATAATTATTGATCTGCTCGTTTAGTTCATTAAGGTCGCGGGTAAACGCATCCATATTTATCTGCCCAAGGTTTTTACTTTGCTCAACTACAATGGGAATAAAAATGGCGATTAACCCAACAGAAATGCTCAAAACAAGCAGTAAAACCATCACAACGGCAAGCTTGTTGGGCATTCTAAGCTTGTCCCGCAAAAAGATCACTGCAGGTCTTCCAATTAACGAAATAACAGCCGCAATGGCAATGTAAATAAGGACAGACTGGATTTCGTACAAGAAGTACAATAGAAAAAACACGCCCAGCAGGATAGCAATGGCGCGTAGGATACCGTAGGAAAATTCTTTTGCGTTCACCGGGTAAAGATATTATTTCTATTTAAATGTGAGGAAGTCCTTTGGTAATTTCGTACAAAGCAATTCCCGTAGCCTGTGCGACATTCATGCTGCTGTTTTTGCCAAACATTTCAATGTGGAGCTTTTGCGGGATCAACTCAAGTATTTCTTCGGAAATTCCTGTGCGTTCATTTCCAATCACGAGTGCTATTTTTGAGCAATTTGTAAAAGAAAAAGTACTTAAAGGAATGCTGTTACTGGTGATTTCCAAAGCAAGAAGCATATAATCCAATTCAAGATAATTTCTGCAAACTTCTGCGGTTTCAGGATATTCTTCAAAAACCACTTTTTCAACTGTGGAGCGGGCCGTTCTTGTAAGCCTGTTACTCGTCATATCTGGCTGCGGTCCACATAACAGGATCTTTTCAATGTTAAATGCATCTGCCAGGCGAAAGATGCTGCCAACGTTTGCCGGACTCGTAAGGCCATCCAGGATAAGTATCACGGGAAATTTCTTTTCCTCAAAATTTGTAGTGTAATGTGAAAGCTGGCTCAATGCTGAAAAACGTATTTTATGATATTTGCGCCCATTTGCAGTGCTGTTAGCCGTACTTCGGCAGGATCGTTATGTACCTCTTCATTTTCCCAGCCATTTCCAAGATCTGTTTCATAGGTGAAAAGGCAAATGAGGCGATCTTTTTCAAATAAACCGAAAGCCTGCGGCCGCTGCCCGTCATGTTCGTGGATTTTTGGCAATCCGTCAGGGAAAGGAAAAGCAGTTTCAAAAATAGGATGACTGGCAGGTAATTCCTCAAAATCCTTCTCCGGAAACACCTTTTTAAGTTCCCTGCGAATGTATTCGTTCATTCCGTAGTTGTCATCAATATGAAGGAATCCCCCGGAAAGCAGGTACATTCTAAGATTTTCTACATCCTCCTCGCTAAAGAATACATTTCCATGCCCGGTCATGTGCACAAAAGAATACTCAAAAATTTCAGGACTGCCCGGCTCCACGGTTTCAGGTTTGGTGTTTATAGAAGTTCCAATATTTTGATTACAGAAATTAATTAAATTGGGTAGGGAAGTAGGGTTGCTGTACCAGTCACCGCCGCCTTTGTACTTTAAAACAGCAACTTCCTGTCCAGTAGCAATACAGGTACTTGCAAAAATTAATAAGAGGAAAAGCTTGTACTTCATAATTCTAAACTTCATCGCATCAAGCCCGGCAAAAGCATTAAGAGAAAAATTCTCAAATTCAAGAAAGGCTTTGAAGCTTTTAAATCTCAATTATTAAGTAAAAGTACAAAACCTCTACAGGAAATAAATTTTTTTCTTAATCTTCGTGTGCCAGCGCTACGGTGTGACAGGCAACGATCGCTGCAGTTTCGGTTCGTAGCCTGCTTTGGCCAAGGCTCACCGGTTTCCAGTCATTTTGGAGTGCCTGTTCAATTTCCTGTGGAGAGAAATCCCCTTCAGGACCTATGAGAATAATTACTTCAGAATTTATTTCCACCTGGCTTTTTAAAGAAAACCTTTCTTTTCCTTCCTCGCAATGTGCAATAAATTTTTGCGTCGACTGATTCTTCTGAAGGAATTCTGAAAAAGTTACCGGTTCATTTATTACAGGAAAATACGTGTTTAAAGATTGTTTCACAGCACTCTGTATCACCCGTTCAAACCGGTTGAGCTTTACGGTTTTTCGTTCGCTGTGATCGCAAATCACCGGTGTGATCTCATGAATACCAATTTCTGTGGCTTTTTCAAGGAACCATTCGTAGCGATCGTTCATTTTGGTAGGGGCAACAGCCAAATGCAGTTTGTAAGGCGGCGCAGGCTGTTTGTTTGCCGAAAGCACCTTTACCACACAATTGTTGTGATTTGCAGAAATTATTTCTGTTTCAAATAAATAACCGCGGCCGTTGGTGAGATGCAGTAAATCTCCTTCTTTCTTCCGAAGCACTTTTACAATATGCTTGCTTTCATCTCTTGGAAACCATATTTCTTCGCTTCCTTCAGAAATTTCAGGATGGTAGAACAACTGCATTTTCTTAGAATTTTATGCGCGCTTTGGCGGTGATGGACATATCTGCAAATTCTCCCGCAAGATATTTATAGTGCCCTGCAATAGCGATCATCGCTGCATTATCTGTCGTGTATTCAAACTTCGGAATAAAAGTTTCCCAGCCGTACTTTGCTTCGGCTTCTTGAAGTGCCGCCCGAATTCCGCTGTTTGCTGAAACTCCCCCCGCAATGGCAATTCGATTGATGCCGGTTTGCTTTACTGCTTTTTTCAGTTTATCCATCAGGATATTAACAATGGTAAACTGAATGGAAGCACAAATGTCTTCGAGATTGTTCTTTATAAAATCGGGTTCTTCTTTTACCTTTTTCTGAATAAAGTAGAGAATTGATGTTTTAAGTCCGCTAAAGCTGAAATTCAAATCGCCCACCTTTGGCTTCGGAAATGGAAAAGCCTTTGGATTTCCCATTTTTGAATACTTGTCGATCAAAGGGCCTCCGGGATATGGCAACCCAAGAATCTTAGCACTTTTGTCAAAAGCTTCTCCTACGGCATCATCCATCGTTTCTCCAATGACTTCCATCTTAAAATGATCTGAAACCTTGACAATTTGAGTATGTCCGCCGCTTATGGTGAGAGAAAGGAAAGGAAATTCCGGCTTTTTGAATCCTTCTTCTTCGATAAAGTGTGCGAGAATGTGCGCCTGCATGTGGTGAATATCAAGCAGTGGAATGTTTAAACCCAATGCCATTGATTTTGCAAAAGAAGTCCCGACAAGAAGTGAACCCATAAGCCCGGGACCCCGCGTAAAAGCAATGGCAGAAAGTTCATTTTTGGATATTTTCGCCTGTTTTAATGCCTCATGAATCACAGGTACCACGTTTTGTTGGTGTGCCCGCGAAGCAAGTTCAGGGACTACTCCTCCATATTTTTCATGGATTTCCTGTGTGGCGACAACATTAGATAAGATTTTGCCGTTACATAAAACAGCTGCGGCCGTGTCATCACAGGAAGATTCAATGCCGAGGATGTAGATATTTTGTGTAGCCATTGCTATGTTTTAGGCCCGAAAATTGTTAATATTGTTCGCAAAGTTAAAACTAAAAAACGTATCAAAAAATTCTGGAAAATATTGGGCAGAACGGTCATTGGACTGTTGCTGTTTTTTATCATACTGTTAATCGTATTTTCCATTCCTGCGGTTCAAACCTCTGTGGCCAATCGCATCGCAAATTCCCTCAATAATAAATATGATGTCGATATGTCTATAGGTAAAGTAGATTTTACCTATTCGGGCAGGATAAAACTGGAAGACGTTCTGGTTCGGGATCACCATGAGGATACGTTAATTTATACTGAAGAGATGCGGACTTCTGTTCTTAGTCTTTCAGCTTTGATGGATGTAAAACCAAGGTTTGGCAGTACCATTTTAGAAGAGGCAGAGGTCAATATGAAGATCTATGAAGGGGAAAGCCAGGACAACCTTAGCATCTTTGTAGATAAATTCAAACCTGAACAACCTACCGGTAAGCAAAATCCTTTCAGGCTTACCGCCAGCAATATTGAAATTATAGACGGTTCTTTTAGTTATGTGAATGAGAATCTCAACAATCCCGAAATTCTTGTTTTTGATCCATTGTATGTAAATGCTGAAAATTTTCTTCTTGACGGTTCTGATGTTTCTGTTGATATTCAGAAGATTTCCGGGCGGGAAAAAAGAGGACTGGAAGTGTCATTTTTGAGTACCCTCTTCTCCTATACTTCTAATTCAATGGAGCTGGTAAACTTTGAATTGGAAACTCCGCAGTCTGTTTTGAAAGGTGAGATTGTTTTTGATACCAGCAATGGGTTTGGCGATTTTTTTAATTCGGTAGAGATATTGGCCGGTTTTGAGGAAGCATCGCTTTCAACCAATGATCTTCAGCCGTTTTATAATAAATTCGGAGATGACCAACAGCTTGACTTTTCTACTACTTTAGAAGGTACGCTGAATGATTTCCGGCTGCATAATTTTTCTCTTAACGGGATGGATCGCAGCGTTTTGGATGGAGAAATAGTCATAACAGACCTGTTTTCCGAAGAACAGGTTTTTATTATTAGTGGTGATCTGGAGCAGTTTTCCACAAACTATTATGATCTTATAAATTTGCTGCCTGGTGTCCTGGCAGAAGCATTACCTATAGAGCTGCAAAGGTTTGGGAACGTCACCTTACGCGGAAATGCCATTGTAACGGCAAGTTCTTTAACTGCAGATGTGCTGCTTACGAGCCAGCTGGGTGCTGCAGATGTGGATATGGTGCTGGAGGATTTTGGGGATTCGAGTTTGGCATCTTACGAAGGAAATCTTAAGGTGACTGATTTTAATGTCGGGAAGTTGGTAGGCAATGCGGCTCTTGGAAAAACTTCTTTTGATGTTGATATCGATGGGAGCGGATTCACCACTGAAACCCTGAATACCGATGTTAGAGGTGCTATCAGCAAGTTAAGATACAATGGCTACACCTATAACAACATAAAAATAAGAGGAACTTTACGTGCTCCTGTTTTTAACGGAAACCTCGTTTCCATGGATCCCAATCTTAACCTGGAATTCAACGGGCTTGCAGATTTTTCACAAGAAACCAATGTGTATGATTTTGAAGCTTCTGTGGGGTATGCAGATCTAGCCGCACTAAACTTTATAAAAAGAGACAGTGTAGCCATTTTTAAAGGTGATATTATCACCAATCTTAGAGGAACAGACGTAAACGACGCCGCCGGAGCATTACTATTGCTAAATACGTCCTATAGAAATGAGAACGATCTTTACTATTTTGACGACCTCAGGATCACTTCCAGCTTTGATGGACCTGTGAGGACCATTGAAGTCAATTCTCCCGATGTGATTAATGGGACAATAGTAGGGGATTTTGATGTAAACCAGGTGCAGGCTCTTTTTGAAAATGCCGTTGGGAGCCTTTATACGAATTACCAACCAAACAAGCTTACCACAAATCAATACCTGGAATTTGATTTTGATATCTACAATAAAATTGTGGAAGTTTTTTTTCCTGAAATCACCCTTGCGCCAAACACATTTATTCGAGGCAGGGTAGAGTCAGATGAATCTGATTTTAGGCTTACATTTCGTTCCCCTGAAATTAACGCCTTCAACAACATGCTTCAACAGGTGAACGTGCAGGTAGACAATACTAACCCTCTTTTTAACACCTTTATTGAAGTAGACAGTGTGGCAACCGGGGTTTATAATCTTTCAGATTTCAACCTGATTAATGTGACAATGAACGACACCTTGTTCGTGCGCTCAGAATTTAGGGGAGGGCCAAAAGATGATGATATTTACAATTTAAACCTTTATCACACTATAAATGAGGAAAATAATTCCGTAGTGGGAATTCAAAGGTCTGATATTAAATTTAAAGAAAGCGTTTGGTATTTGAATGAAGACAGCAACCGCTCCAATAGGGTGATCTTAAGAAACGGACTTCAGGACATACGTATCGATTCGCTTGTTTTGAGTCACCAGGATGAGGAAATACGCCTTAATGGTCAAATACGGGATTCTACTTATAAGGATATAAAAATGCAGTTTGATAAGGTAAATCTCAGTAAGATCACTCCCAATATTAATAATCTTGCTTTAGGCGGGATTGTGGATGGCACACTTAATTTGCTGCAAAGGGACAGGGCATATTATCCTAATACTTCTCTTACCATCCAGGATATTGAAGTAAACGATGAAAGGCTGGGGAATTTATTTCTTGACGTGATGGGGAACGAGGATCTCACATTTTATAATATTAATACTACACTTCAAAATGAAGGCCTGGAATCTTTATCGGCTATTGGGGAAATTGTTGTAGATCGTCAAACTCCTGAAATTGACCTGGATGTTTCCCTGCGGAACTTTGATCTCTCGGCTTTTAGTCCACTTGGCGGAGTTGCGCTAGATAACATTCGAGGCATGGTTTCAGGAAATGCAGATGTTACCGGAAATTATAAGAATCCGGATATTTCCGGAAGCTTGCTGCTGCAGGATGCAGGGCTTCGCATTCCTTATCTCAATGTAGACCTGGACTTTGAAGAAAACAGTGTGGTCAATCTTTCTGAGCAGCAATTCATCTTTGAAGAGATACAGATGACCGACACACAGTATGGAACAACCGGTATCCTCGATGGTACTATTTCTCATCAAAACTTTTCTGACTGGAACCTGGGCCTAAACATTTCTACAGACAGACTTCTGGTGCTCGATACAGACCAAAGCGAAGATGCTCTTTACTACGGAACGGCTTTTATAAGTGGTAACGCAGCTATTTACGGCCCAACGGATGAACTTGTTATTGACGTCATTGGCGCCACCGAAAGTGGAACAGTGTTTAAAATTCCTATTTCTGATACAGAGACCGTGGGAGACAACTCTTTTATTCACTTTTTGAGCCCTGAAGAAAAAGCAGCACGCCTCGCCGGCGGTGAAATAGAAATAGAAGAAGTAAAAGGACTGGAGCTTAATTTTGATCTTGATGTCACAAATGATGCCCTCGTTGAACTCGATTTGGATGGGAGTATCCTTCGTGGGAAAGGTGCGGGAACCTTACTCATTGAAATAAATACCCTTGGTAAATTCAAAATGTGGGGAGATTTTATCGCCAACAGCGGGGAATATATTTTTAACTATGGAGCGTTGCAGAAGCGTTTTGACGTAAGGCCGGGTGGGAGTATTAACTGGAGCGGTAACCCTGCGCAGGCAGATCTTAATATAAGCGCTGTGTACGAGGCCCATGCAAACCCCGCGATCATCCTGGATAACCCTTCCATAAGCCGCAGGATTCCTGTAGATGTGGTCATAAACCTACAGGGAGAGCTTTTACAGCCAGATATTACTTTTGATCTTGAATATCCTAATGCTACTTCGGCAGTAAGTTCAGAACTGGAATACAGGGTTGAAACAGGTACAACAAAAGATATTCAGGCATTTTCTCTTATCACACTGGGGCAGTTTTATACGCCCAATGTGCTGGCAGGGAATAGTGGGACCGCGGTGGCAGGAAACCTTTTTGAAAGTGCTTCAGGTTTCTTTAACAGCCTTCTTTCTGATGACAGCGGTGTGTTTCAGGTTGGATTGAATTACGAACAGGGAGCCCGTACTCCTGAGCAAACCACTGCCGACAGGTTTGGTGTGACACTTTCCACACAGATAAGTGAACGGGTTTTGATCAACGGCCAGGTGGGAGTGCCGGTTGGAGGTGTGACAGAAACAGTAATAGTAGGAAACATTGAAATTGAATTTCTTCTGAACGAAGAAGGAAACCTGAGAGCCAAGATCTTTAACAGGGAAAATAACATCCAGTATTTTGGTGAAGAACTCGGCTTTACACAGGGAGTAGGGCTATCTTACCAGGTGGATTTTGATACCTTCAGGGAATTGATCAGGAAGATCACAGATGCCGAACAAAGCCCCGTTCGCAAAGAAGAGGAAGAGGTGGAAGTTCAGAAAAGTTTAGCACCAGATTATATAAGATTTCCAGGAGAGAACGGGAGGTAACTTGAAATCTTCAAAGAATGACCTGCCAAAAATGCCATTTTAGAAGCACTTTCTACAGGCCATTTTTCAGAAGTAATTATTTCACGGCAATCATGCTGATTTCAACATTTACAAACTTCGGAAGGTTAGCAACTTCAACAGTTTCCCTTGCCGGCGCTGTTTCCTCGTTAAAATACTTTGCGTAAACCTCATTAATACTTGAGAAATTGTTCATGTCACTAATAAAAATGGAGCTTTTAATGACATTTTCAAAGCTCATTTCCGCAGCCTGAAGTATGGCTTTTAAATTTCTGAAAACCTGCTCAGTTTCCTCTTTTATAGAACCCATCACCAGTTGATTATCTACCGGGTTTATTGCGATTTGCCCGGAAATATATAAAGTGTCACCGGTTAAAATAGCCTGGTTGTATGGGCCAATTGGAGCCGGTGCGTTTTCGGTTTTAATGATCTTCTTCATATCGTTTGGTTTATAGTTGACGGTCTCTTTGTCTTCGTTTATCGTACTTAATATCCCTCAACAGGTTAGATTTGATCCCGATAAAGAAATTCCATTGTTCGTAAACTCCAAAAGGAGTCCAGTTAAAACTCATTCGCCAGCTTTGGAGATCTCTTGAGAATCGAAGCTGTGTGAGCGTAAAGCCGTTGTTTACAAAATCATAACCCGAGGAAGCTCCTACGGTCCAGTTTGGAGAAAGCTCCACATCACCCGAGAACATCAAAGAATGTGAGGTAATATCATTTTGTCGTGCATTATTGCTGTAGTTCATGGCATATTGCAGCCTTATATTCCAGGGGATTTTATAGTTGTAGAGTTCACTTTCAATTTCGGTTTCGTCCTCTTCATTTTCATCTTCATGTTCGTCATAGAAGGTACCATCGGTTTCCATACCTTTTCCGAAGAGATCATCAGGCCTGCCACCATTACGGTAGGTTTCGTTATTCATTCGGTTAGGGTTTTCACTTCCGCCTTCAAAATCGGTGCTGGCAAAGGAATACCCGAAGCTTACATTGGCGTTGGTCATTCTAAAAAGGCTTCCGCCGTTGTTAATATTGAGCTTATCAATTCTCCTGTTGTTATTGTTAAGGGCGTAAATGTCAAGATTTGTTCCGAAGTTAATGGCTAATTTGTTCTGAATTACAGGAATACTTCCCCGGATACTTATTGGTGCCAGTTTTAAAGAATCACTGGCGAGGTTGTAGGCGGTGCTAACGTTGAGGTTATTTAGAAGGACTACTTTTCGAGGTTCTGCCCCGACGGAATCCCGCACTTTCGCTTCAAAATTGTTGCTAAGCGATAAACCGACAGAGCTCGAGAAGAACCTTCCCGGTGCTCCATAAAGTGTATTTTGAAACCGTGAGTAGATGACTTCTCTTTCTTCCCGCCCGGGTGCTTCAGGAATTACATAATTGTCATAATAGTAATCAAAGCCGGGATTATAGTTGTAGCTTATTTGAGGGCGTATTGTATGTCTTATAGCCTGTATCTTGCTCCCGGGGTCAAAGTTTACGGTCCCGTATATTGTAGTTCCTACTCCGGTGCTGAAATTGTACGTTCTATAAGCATCAAAACCATTAATGGTATCTACAATCTCTCTTTGTAGGTTTTCGTCGTAAGAACGTTCGTAGGTTTTAAAAACCCAATTTTCAGTAAATGTAGAGTTGGCGCTGACACTTAGGTAATCCAGCACTTTAAAGTTAGTGCTTATTGGTATGCTATGCTGCGCTCCAAGAATAGCATCTTCAAACATCTCGGGCTTAAAGAACAGGGAATCTGTCGTGTTAAATTGGTTTTCTCCTCTAAAGTTGTACTGCAGGTTAATATTTTCAATAATTCCGCTTTTGCTTCCTACAGCCGGCTCAAAAGGGAATATTCTGTCAACACTCGCCTGCACTGTTGGAAGGGTCATGTTAATTTGCTGAGTGTTGGTATTTTGTCTATGTGTCGCTGCAATGCTAAGGTTCACCTGTGGGACCGTATTAAAAGTTTTGGAATAGGAGATTGACGAGCTTAAGGTATTGGTAAGCCTGCTACCGGCGTTGCTCTGGTTGGTAGAAGCCTGGTAATAGTCGCTACTTCCCAGGTTGACCGAAGCTGAAAACCTGGAGGAAGGATTAGCTTTGGAATCCTGGCTGTGCTGCCATTGCAGGTTGTAGATAGTGGTTTCTGCAAAATCTGGGAATCCCCGTTCACTGTTTATAATCCTTTCATATCTAAAGCTAAGATTTCCTCTAAACCTGTAGCGTACTGCATAAGAAGATTCCAGCCGCAGGCCATAGCTTCCATTGGTGTAATAATCTCCCAGGGCTAGCAGGTCCATATACTCGCTTAGAGCAAAGTAATAACCTCCACCCTGCAAAAAGTAGCCCCGGTTATTGTCTTCTCCAAAAGTAGGAATAACAAAACCAGAGGTCTCTTCATCGGTCATTGGAAAGTAACCAAAGGGAAGTCCTAAAGGAGTTGGAACATCGGCAATGTACATGTTGACCAATCCTGAAACAATCTTTTTATCGGGAACAAATTTAATACGCCGTGCAAAGAAATAATAATCCGGGTTTTCTGCATCTTCAGAAGTAGTAAATTTCACGTTCTTCATGTAATACACAGAATCGTTTTGCCGCTTGGTTACTTCGCCTAAAACTTTAAATTCTCCTTGTTCTGTTCTGGACTTAAAAACGAGTGCTTTTTCAGTATCAAAATTAAACCGGATAGAATCTGGCCGCACTACGCTTTGGGCTTGCGTAAAAACCGGTGTTTGGGTGTAGACCCCTGTAGAATCGGAAATACCGTAAGCATACACCTCATTTTTTTCGTTGTCCAGAATAATAAGTCCTGCGGTTATGTTGATATCACCATACGTAATCTCTGCATTGTCATAGAGATACATCCTGTTTTCTTTTGGGCTTAGTCGCATATACTCCTGGGCGGTATAAACTACCCGATCTGTAAGCAGCTGGTTTTGGGGGCGAACAGTATCTGTTGCCACAGCGTTAGCTCCCACTGGATTGATCACCGGGATAGGAGCCTGGATTCTAATAGAATCTAAAATAGGTGTTACGGGAGCTCTTTCTGCAGGAATGCGAATTCCTTCATTTTCTTCTATTTCCTGTGCTGTTGCATTGATGCAGCTCAACAGTAGAAAAATACAGCAGGAAAGAGTATAAAGTATATTTGTTCGCAATGCTATATGTGCTAATTTTGTAACGTGTGGCTCATTTTTTGGAGTTCCAAAATTACATATATTTTTTAAGCTACCTTTTCGGTTTAAAGAAAAATAAAATATCAATCCTAAAGAAGCGTTACTTCTGTATGAGAACGAACCTACTAGCACTTTTAGTCTTATTGTTCACAGGAATTTTCTGTACCGGTTTTGCTGCAGAAAAAAATCCTTTTGCCAGAGAGAAATTTGTAGTTGTACTGGATGCAGGTCATGGCGGAGATGACCCGGGTAACCGGGGGAATGGCTATTTTGAAAAGGATATTGCGCTGAGTATTGTTCTTAAAATTGGAGCGGAACTGGAAAAACTGCCAGATGTGGAAGTGATCTACACCCGTAAGACAGATGTTTTCGTCACTCTCGCTGGCCGTGCTGAAATTGCCAATGATGCAGATGCAGATCTTTTTATCTCCGTCCATTGTAATGCTCACAATTCACAGGCTTCGGGAACCGAAACTTTTGTTTTGGGACTGCACAGAAATGAAGATAACCTGCAGGTGGCAATGCGGGAAAACTCTGTAATCTTTCTGGAGGAAAATTATGAAGCTACCTACGACGGATTTAATCCCAATTCCCCAGAATCTTATATTGGCCTTACGCTAATGCAGGAAGAGTATTTGGACCAAAGCATACTTTTGGCAGATTTTATTCAGAAAAAATTTACAAATGATCTTCGCAGAAAGAACCGCGGTGTCAAGCAGGCCGGTTTCCTCGTGTTACGCCAAACTTATATGCCCAGCGTACTTATTGAAACAGGGTTTCTATCAAATAATGAAGAAGGAGCCTATCTGAACAGTCGGTCAGGTCAGGATAAAATTTCTGATGCCGTTGTAAAGGCGGTTAACAATTACAAGAACAGCCTCAACCTTGACGTGCTGGAGGATCTTTCACCCGGTTCTGACATTAATATATTAACATCTACTAAAGAGGCTCCTGCGCAAATCTACGACGGAATAACATTTAAGGTTCAGCTGGCTGCAAGCAGCCGTAAATTAGATCCTGCTCCAAAAAATTTTAAAGGCCTTACTGAAATTACTAGAAACAAAGAAGGAAAGCTATTTAAATATTATTATGGTGCAACCTCAAGCTATCTGAAAATTCAGGAACTGCATGAGAATGCTAAAAGCAAAGGATATCGTACCAGTTATATCGTTGCTTTTAAGAATGGAGCTAAGATTAGCGTTAATGACGCGTTAAAACAAAAGTGATTTGACGTTACTTTTCTATATTTATTTCTAAATTTGTGCTTCCACAAAAAAAAGAAGGGATATTCGTGAAATTTACTAAAGAGGTTAAAACTGCTCTCCTGGCAATTACTGCTGTTATTCTATTAATATTTGGATACAGTTTTCTAAAAGGACAAAATTTACTCAGTTCCAGCAGAACATTTTATGCTGTGTATAATGATGTAGAAGGACTCACACCTTCATCTGCTGTTACTATTAACGGCTTAAGAGTAGGAAGTGTGCAGGAAATTGGATTTTTAAATACTTCAGGACAATTAGTTGTAACCTTTAGTGTGGATAATGAATTTCCGTTTTCTGAAAATAGTATTGCTCAAATATATGGTGGAGGGTTTATAGGCGGTAAGAGCCTGGCAATCCTGCCGGAATATGAGCCGGGAAATCTCGCACAATCAGGAGATACCCTCCCAAGCCAGATAGAAGAAGGGCTGCTTGAACTGGTTAATGACCGTCTTACTCCGCTTCAGGAGAAGGTGGAAGACGCAATTGTAAATGCAGACTCCCTTATCTCAGCCTTTAATCAGGTATTAAATTCAGATACTCGAAATAATATTAGACAGACTTTTGAGGACATTAGCATAACCGCCAATTCTTTAAGAGGATCTGCTCAATCGATCAATGGTATTCTCGATGAGAATTCAGGAAAATTGGATCGAACATTTACTAATCTGGACGAAATGTCTACAAATTTGAATAATTTCTCAGATACCTTAACTCAAGTTGACATCGCGGCAATAGTGAATGACCTTGAGCATGCAGTTGCCAGTTTTGAAAATGTCGCAGATAAAATCAATAACGGTGAAGGAACGGCAGCCAAATTGATTAACGATCCAAGCGTTTACAATAACCTGGAAAAAGCGACACGGCAGCTCGATCAATTAATACAGGATGTAAAACTTAATCCAAAACGCTACGTACACTTTTCTATCTTTGGAAAGAATCCCGGCCCTTATTCACCACCCGGGGAAGAAGAATAAACAACAACCAACCATTATATGCAGATTTTTGCACAAGTCGCTTTCGTAATAGCCCTCCTTTTTGGAATAGGTTTTTTTGCGAGAAACGTTCGCCGCCTCGTTAGGAATATCAAACTTGGAAGAGAAGTAGACCGTACGGATAATCCTGCGGCACGCTGGAAAAAAATGGGGAAGATCGCCATTGGCCAGTATAAAATGGTGCGCCGTCCTGTTTCAGGGATTGTACATATCATCGTTTACCTTGGATTTATTATTATCAACATCGAGGTTCTCGAAATCGTTATTGATGGCATTTTTGGAACCCATAGAGTATTGTTTTTTACTGGTGGGTTCTACAGCTTTTTAATTGCTACGCTTGAAATTCTTGCACTGCTGGTATTACTGGGAGTGATCATTTTCTGGACCCGGAGGAACATTTCGAATATCTACAGGTTCATGTCCAGGGAATTAACCTCCTGGCCAAAGAACGATGCAAATTACATTTTGTACTTTGAAATGGCACTTATGATGCTTTTTTTCATCATGAACGGGGCAGATCTTCAGTTGCAGCTTATAGGTGCAGAGCACTATGCCATTGCCGATGAAGGAGAAATTGCGGGTTATTTTCCGGTAAGTCAGGTGCTTTTACCTCTTTTTGATGGTCTCAGTGTATCTACGTTAGTAATCATTGAAAGAGCAGCATGGTGGCTGCATATCCTTGGAATCCTTTTCTTTTTAAATTACCTGTACTATTCAAAACATTTGCATATTCTGCTGGCATTTCCGAATGTTTATTACTCAAAATTAAAACCTCAGGCAGAGTTTGATAACATTGATGCTGTGACTAAAGAAGTGCAATTAATGATGGATCCCGACGCCGATCCTTTTGCGGCACCTGCAGAGCAAGAATCTGCGGAAGAAGGAGAACCCGGGAAATTTGGAGCTTCAGATGTTTTTGATCTAAACAGGGTTCAGTTGTTGAATGCCTACACCTGTACAGAGTGCGGTAGATGTACTTCTGAATGTCCTGCGAATAATACCGGGAAACTGCTTTCACCAAGAAAGATCATGATGGACACGCGCGACCGACTTGAAGAAGTAGGAGAGAACATCAATAAGAACGGAAGTTACCAGGATGACGGGAAACAATTACTCGATGATTACATTCTACGGGAAGAACTTTGGGCATGTACTACTTGCCAGGCATGCGTGGAAGCCTGTCCTGTGGGTATAGATCCAATGTCAATAATTGTTGAAATGCGACGTTATTTAATGATGGAACAAAGCGCAGGCCCGGCAGATCTTAATAATGCTATGGGCAACATTGAGAACAATGGGGCACCATGGCCTTACAATCAAATGGATCGTCTTAACTGGGCGAACGAAAACTAGACGTTCCAAAAATGACATTTCTGAAGTACTTTCTTTCAGAAGTTGATTTTTTTCAGAATAATAAAATTCAAAGCAAAAAGCTTACAAAATGGCAGAAAATATTAAAGTTCCCACAATGGCAGAATATATGGCTGAAGGTAAAAAACCTGAAGTCCTTTTCTGGGTGGGATGCTCCGGAAGTTTTGACGACAGGGCAAAAAAGATCACCAAAGCCTTTGTACGGCTGCTCAACAATGCAAATGTAGATTTTGCGGTTTTGGGAACTGAAGAAAGTTGTACCGGTGACCCTGCAAAACGCGCCGGAAATGAATTTTTATATCAAATGCAGGCAGCTGCAAATATTGAAGTTCTCAATGGTTATGAGATCAAAAAAGTAGTAACTACCTGTCCCCATTGTTTTAATATTATAAAGAACGAATATCCCGGTCTGGGAGGGAATTATGAAGTGATGCACCATACCACCTTTTTGAAATCTCTGCTCGATGAAGGCAGGCTTACTGTGGAAGGCGGTAAATTCAAAGGCAAGAAGATCACTTTTCACGATCCTTGCTATTTGGGACGCGGAAATGGCGTCTACGAAGCACCACGTGACCTGCTGAGAAAGCTGGAAGTGGAACTGGTCGAAATGAGAAGATGTAAAAGAAATGCCATGTGCTGCGGTGCAGGAGGAGCTCAAATGTTCAAGGAACCCGAACCAGGTAATAAAGACGTGAACACAGAACGTACTGAGCAGGCGCTTGAGGTGCAACCCGAAGTCATTGCTGCCGGATGCCCTTTTTGCAATACTATGATGACCGATGGCGTTAAGAGCAAAGACAAAGAAGATGATATTGCTGTGATGGACATTGCAGAGATGATCGCCAGCGCACAGGATCTCTAAAAAAGCCATTCTAGAGCACATTTTTGAAGCCCCTGTTGTTGCAGGGGTTTTTCTTTTATAGTATGGCTGCAACTTTAACGGTACTATTTTTGAGACACAGCTCCAAAGAATTAATTTTGTAAAAATTTAAATTCACATAAATGTTAGTCCCTTTTAAAAATCTGCCAGATTCTTCCCGTATCTGGATATATCAGGCTAATCGTTCCTTTTCAGAACAGGAACTTCAGGAGATCACTACAAAACTTGAAGATTTTCTGGAGCAATGGACGGCGCACGGGGCAAACCTGAATGCTTCCTACGAAGTAAGGTATAATCGCTTTATTGTTATTGCCCTTGATCAAAAGGTAAATGCCGCGACTGGATGCTCAATTGATGCTTCAGTTAACTTTATTCAACAGCTTGAAAAAGAGTATGATGTAGACTTATTAGATAAGATGAACGTATCCTACAAACAGGGGGAATTCGTTGCCTATAAGTCACTTACAGATTTCCGAAAAATGGCAAAAGATCGTGCCGTTTCTCCCAAAACGATTGTTTTTAATAACCTGGTAAATAACAAGGCCGAATATCTTGAGGATTGGGAAGTTCCAGCCTCAGAGAGCTGGCACAACCGCTTTTTAAATTAATGACATCCCCAAAATTTTCGATCTCCGGTTTACTTCTTTTATTTTTTATATTCTTCGGAAAATCTTTTGGACAGCAAAATGCCAATCCGCTGATTGCAGTGGATTTTGAGCTGCAAAAGGAGTGGGTAGACAGTATCTATAACCAAATGTCCCTGGAAGAAAAAGTGGGGCAGTTGTTCATGGTTGCTGCATATTCCGAAGAAAACCAGGCAGATACTGCAAAAATCAGGAAGCTCATTGAGGAGTATCATATTGGCGGACTCGTGTTTTCAAAAGGTGGCCCGCTGCGGCAGGCAAAACTTTCCAATAAATATCAGGAAATAGCAAAAACTCCGCTGCTTGTGGGAATGGATGCAGAGTGGGGCCTTGCTATGCGTCTGGATTCTACCTTTGCTTTTCCGTGGAATATGACTTTAGGCGCCATTCGGGATGAGAAATTGGTGGAAGAAACAGGTGCAGCCATTGCCAGGCACGCAAAAAGGCTGGGTGTACACATGAACTTTGCACCTGTGGTAGATATAAATACAAATCCCGATAATCCCATTATTGGAAATCGTTCATTTGGAGAAGACCGCGAGAATGTTACTCAAAAAGCGCTGGCATTTATGAAGGGAATGCAGCGGGAGAATGTATTGGCAAGTGCAAAACATTTTCCCGGCCATGGTGATACAGATTCCGATTCTCATAAAACACTTCCCACTATTGGTTTTGAGAAAAAAAGGATTGACAGTATTGAATTATACCCTTACAGAAAATTAATAGAGGAAGGACTTTCCGGAGTAATGGTTGGGCATCTTAATGTACCTGCGCTCGAGAAAGATAGGAACCTGCCATCTTCGTTATCTAAAGCAATTGTAAACGATGTTTTAAAAGAATATCTGAATTTTAAAGGATTGGTGATCACAGATGCTCTTAACATGAGAGGAGTTTCGAATTACAATGAACCCGGAGAAATTGATCTGGCTGCTTTTTTAGCCGGAAATGATATTCTGCTTATGTCCGAAGATGTTCCAAAAGCAAGTTCCAGAATTATTGAAGCTTATAACAACGGGGCAATAACAGAAGAACGTCTTAGACACTCGGTAAGAAAGATCCTTTTTTCAAAATATAAAGTTGGGCTGAACCATTACAAGCCTGTAAGCGAAAGTTATTTGTATGGCGAACTTAATAGCATTACAAATGATGTTCTGGAGCATAAACTTATAGAGAATGCGCTTACGGTGATCAAAAATGACAGGGCTCTTATTCCGGTTCGGGAACTGGAGAAGAAAAAGATCGCATATGTACATTTTGGAGATGCCAGTGGAGAGGAATTTTATGATCAGCTGAGTCGATACACCCAGGTCGATTATGTAGAAGCCGAACATTTGAATGAATTAAATGATAAACTTGAGAATTACAACCTCGTCATCCTTGGTTATCATAAATCTAATGATTCCCCCTGGAGTTCATATCAATTTTCAGAAAAAGAACTTGTATGGCTTTATGAAGTAGCCCGTAAAAATAAGGTTATTCTGAACATTTTCACGCGGCCATATGCATTGCTTGATTTAGAATCTAATTCAAATTTTGAGGGTATTATGGTGGCTTATCAAAATAGTGCAGTAGCGCAACAGAAAGCGGCGCAGCTTCTATTTGGTGCCATTGAAGCCAAAGGAGCGCTGCCGGTAAGTGCAGGCAAAAAATTCCCGCAAGGAACAGGTTTTCGAACAGAAAACCTGGAGCGACTCGCATATGGCCTGCCCGAGAGTGTTGGGATGAATTCCTATAAACTGGCAAAAATTGATTCTCTCATCCGGGAAACCATTGAACAAAAAATGTCACCCGGAGTGCAGGTGCTGGTGGCTAGAAAAGGAAAAGTGATCTTTGAGCGCAATGCTGGCTATCACACGTACGAGAAAGAAAACCCTGTTAAGGCGACAGATGTTTACGATATTGCTTCCCTTACAAAGATTCTGGGGACGCTTCCACTGGTCATGGAGCTTGTGGAAGAGGATGAGCTGGATCTAAATACTTTGCTTTCGGAAATGCTTCCGCAGCTCCGGCATTCAGATAAAGAAAAAATAAGCCTGAAGCAGATGCTTTCTCACTATGCCCGGTTAAAGCCCTGGATCCCATTCCACAGGCAAACGTTCGATCCCGAAACCAATCAGCCTTCCCTTCAGTATTACCGACATGAGGACACACCCGGCTTTAATACCACGGTTGCAGAAGGCTTATACATAAGAAATGACCTTCGGGATTCTATTGTAAAGGTAATTCGTGAAAGTGACCTGCAAAGGAACCTGGAGTACAGGTATAGTGATTTGCCTTATTATCTTCTGAAGGAGTTTCTGGAAGGAATATATGGTACCTCGCTGGCATATCTTGTAAAAGACCACTTTTATAATTCCCTTGGTGCAAATTATACCACATATTTACCCCTACTGCATTTTCCCAAAGAACAAATAGTACCTACGGAAAATGATAAACTTTGGAGAAAACAACTGTTGCAGGGCTATGTTCATGATGAAGGAGCTGCTATCCTGGGAGGAATTGGGGGGCATGCAGGTATTTTTAGTAATGCAAATGACGTGGCGAAGATCATGCAAATGTATTTGAACGGTGGTTCTTATGGCGGCAAAGAATATTTTAAAGAACAAACCATCAACAAGTTCAATACCTGTTACTACTGCAAAGAAGACGTTAGAAGGGGAGTAGGTTTTGATAAACCGCAATTGGATAAATATGGCCCTACCTGTGGCTGTGTCTCAATGAAAAGCTTTGGTCATAGCGGATTTACAGGAACTTTAACCTGGGCAGACCCTGAGGAAGAAATTGTTTACGTATTTTTATCGAATCGTATTCATCCTTCAGCAACGAATAAAAAGCTTATTCGGGAGGGTATTCGAACAAAGATCCAGGAAGTAATTTACGAAGCTATAGATCAATAAAGCATGAGAATTGCCATAGTATGTTATCCTACCTTTGGAGGTAGTGGAGTAGTGGCTACAGAGTTAGGAATGGCGCTTTCCAAACGAGGGCACGAAGTACATTTTATCACTTATAAGCAGCCGGTGCGGCTGGAGCAGCTCTCCTCTAATATACATTTTCATGAAGTAGACGTTCCCGAATATCCTCTTTTTCACTATCAGCCATACGAGCTGGCACTTAGTAGTAAACTCGTGAATATGGTAAAGCTTCATAAAATTGAAGTTTTACATGTGCATTATGCGATTCCACATGCTTATGCAGGATTTATGGCGAAACAAATGCTGGCCGAGGAAGGTATTCATATTCCCATGGTTACTACGCTCCACGGGACAGACATTACGTTGGTTGGGAATCATCCGTTTTACAAACCTGCGGTGACTTTTAGCATTAATAACAGTGACGTGGTGACGTCGGTCTCCCAGAGCTTAAAGGCCGATACGCTGCGACTTTTCGATGTGAAGAAAGAGATTGAGGTCGTGCCGAATTTCATCGATATCATGAAATACAAAAATTCGTTTACAGATTGTCAGCGGTCATTAATGGCTGCGGAAGACGAAAAGATCATTAGCCATGTTAGTAACTTCAGGACAGTGAAGCGTATTGAAGATGTGGTTCGAATTTTTTACAACATTCAGAAGCAGGTAAAATCGAGACTTATCATGGTGGGCCAGGGACCTGAAAAGGAACCCGCAGAAGAGCTTGTAATGGAACTGGGAATTGAAGACAAGGTAATTTTCCTCGGAAATTCCAATGAAGTAGATAAAATCTTGTGTTTTTCAGATCTTTTCCTTCTTCCATCGAAAAGCGAAAGCTTTGGCCTTGCTGCTCTCGAAGCAATGGTGAACCGGGTGCCGGTTATTTCAACCAATACCGGCGGAATTCCCGAGGTGAATATTCATGGCTATTCAGGTTATTTAAGTGACGTTGGTGATGTGGAAGACATGGCCAGGAATGCAGTAAAGATATTGAAGGATGATAAAGTTCTTGAGAATTTCAAGGACAATGCCCAGAAACAGGCCTGTAACTTTGATATTCTTACCGTACTTCCTTTATACGAACAGGTTTACAAAAAAGCTTTAGAAGCAAAATAAAAAAGGGGACAAAAATCCCCCTTTTTAAATACTATAGAGAGTTGTTTTTTAGAACTGATATTTGATCGCAAGTGCAATGTCAAATCCAAGATCATCGCCGTAGTAATTTGCCAGTCCAATTTCCGGCCTAAAATCCAGGGATATTAGAAGTGGAAAATCAAAATCATATTCAATTCCCACATTTCCCGCGGCACTTAAGAAAACCTCACTACCACCCGCGTAGTCTACAGATCCTAGCCCTGCACCCACACCGGCATACCAGTTGAACCTGTCTTCCAGCTGCCACACCCAGTGGTACAAACCGGTTAGGCGGAAAGCATCCACATCTTCGCGGTTGTTCCAGCCAAGGTCAATTTCTAACCTGTTGTTTTCAGAAAGTCCTCTTTGATAAGTAATTTCAGTGCCAACGCCATTACTTCCTCCAAACCTCAAACCAAGAGCATTTTCGGCTATTTCCTGTGCCTGTAGTTGTACAGTTGAACCAAGGATGCAAATCGCAAGCAAAAGTAATTTCTTCATATCGTTTCTTTTATTTAGTTTCACACAAAATTAGTTTATCTTAAGAAGTGGAAAATACTGTTCCTGCTAATCTATTGTTAATTCTTAACATTTCATTGCTAACCATACCTTGTTCTTAAAATGCAACTTCCATTGAAAAATCTGGCTATACAGCTGGAAGGCGAACTTTTTTATGATGACCTTTGGCGAAGTATCTATGCTACAGATGCTTCGGTGTACAGGAAACTTCCCGCTGCAGTGGCCTATCCCAAGACTGCAGGGGACATTAAGAAGCTCATCAATTTTGCAGAAGAAAATCATACTTCACTTATTCCGCGAACGGCCGGTACTTCGCTTGCTGGCCAGGTAGTAGGAGAGGGAATCATTGTAGATGTTTCCAAATATTTCACTAAAATCATATCTGTAAATAAAGAAGCTAAAACAGTGACGCTGCAACCCGGGGTGATACGGGATGATCTCAACAGATATTTGCAGCCCTACGGTCTTTTCTTTGGCCCCAACACCTCTACCTCAAATCGATGTATGGTGGGAGGAATGGCGGGGAATAATTCCAGTGGAACCACTTCCATCAAATTTGGGGTGACGCGTGATAAAGTTTTAAGTCTCAAAACAATCCTGAGTGATGGTAGTGAAGCGGCTTTTTCTGAAATCACAACACAAGAGTTTCAGGAAAAACTGCAGCTTGATACGCTAGAAGGAACCATCTATCGGGATCTTTATAAAGAACTTTCACCTAAAGAAGTTCAGCAGCAGATCAAAGAAAATTTTCCCAAACCTGAAATTCATCGGCGAAGTACAGGTTATGCAATAGATGAAATCATTCAATCTGAAGTTTTTTCAAATTCTCAAGAAAAACTGAACTTATGCAAACTTCTTACGGGAAGTGAAGGTACGCTTGCATTCACGACAGAACTTACCCTGCAATTAGACGATCTTCCGCCGAAGGAAGCGGTGATGATCGCAGCACATTTCGAATCGGTAGAAAAATGCCTGCAGGCCGTGGTTCCTGCAATGCGGCATTCTCTTTTCACCTGTGAGATGATGGATAAGGTGATCCTGGACTGCACTAAAAACAGTATAAAATACCGGGAAAACCGCTTTTTTATAGAGGAAGATCCCGCGGCAATCCTAATGCTTGAACTAAGATCCAATGATGAAAATGATCTCACAGAACAAACGGCCGAACTTTTAAAAACCCTTCAAGATTCAGGTTTATGTTATGCGCTTCCTGTTTTACGGGGCGAAGCCATTAATATGGCACTGGAGCTTAGAAAGGCAGGACTTGGTCTATTGGGAAATATGGTTGGCGACAAAAAATCTGTTGCGTGTATTGAAGATACCGCGGTCGCTGTTGAAGACCTCGCAGATTATATCAATGACTTTTCAGCAATAATGCGAGGTTATAATCAAAACGCGGTGTACTATGCCCACGCCGGGGCAGGCGAACTTCATCTAAGGCCAATCCTAAACCTTAAAAGTGAAGAGGATGTAGTGCTTTTTAGGAAAATTACAGAAGATGTCGCCAAACTGGTGAAAAAATACGGCGGTTCCATGAGTGGGGAACACGGCGACGGACGCTTGCGGGCAGAGTTCATCGAACAAATGATAGGTTCTGAAAATTATGAAATTCTGAGACACGTAAAAGCCACGTTTGATCCTAAAAATATTCTGAATCCCGGTAAGATCATTTCGGCCGTTCCTATGGATGAACACCTAAGATATGAGCCGGGAAGAAATGAGCCTGAAATTACCACTTTAATGGATTTTTCAGATTCTATGGGGATTCTTCGTGCAGCCGAAAATTGCAACGGTAGCGGTGACTGCAGGAAACCCGCAGAAGCAGGCGGCACCATGTGTCCCAGTTACCGCGCAACCCGAAATGAAAAAGATACCACGCGCGCCAGGGCAAATACTTTACGGGAATTTCTTACCAACAGTGAAAAGAAGAATCGTTTTGACCATAAAGAAATAAAAAGAGTACTCGATCTTTGCATTAGCTGTAAAGGCTGCAAGAGCGAATGCCCTTCGGGCGTTGATATGGCAGCTTACAAATCTGAATTTGAATTTCAATATCAAAAATCCAATGGCAGTTCACTTAGAACCAAAACTTTCGCTTATAATACTAAGCTGAATAAAATGGGCGGAATTCTTCCGGGGCTTACAAATGGTATTTTCAGCAATAAAACCAGTTCGCGGCTTCTGAAGAAATCCCTGGGAATCGCTCCTGAACGAAATATGCCACAGCTTTCAAAAAAAACACTGACTGCTTACCATTCAAAAAGGGCGAAAAAGGCTTCGGTTTCAGGAAGAAAGGTTTACCTGTTCAATGATGAGTTCACGAACTACCTGGAATCTGAAATTGGTATTGCCGCGATCAAACTATTGGAAGGTTTAAACTATGATGTGGAGCTAATTGAACATCCGGAGAGCGGGAGGACCTTTATTTCCAAAGGTTTTCTTGAACAGGCAAAGAAACTGGCCAATAAAAACATAAACCTCTTCAAAAATGTCATTTCTGAAGAGACTCCGCTGCTGGGAATAGAACCATCGGCTATTTTGACCTTTCGGGATGAATATTTACGACTGGCCGACGATAAACCGACAGCAGAAAAGTTAGCGAAAAATACCTTTTTAATAGATGAGTTTATAAAAAAGGAGATTATTGCCGGTAATATTACATCAGCTTCTTTTACTTCAGAAAAGAAAAAGATCAAGCTGCACGGCCATTGTCACCAAAAAGCCCTTTCAAATATTGAAAATACTTTTGCCATGCTCAACCTTCCGGAGAACTTTGAGGTGACGATCATTCCTTCTGGCTGCTGCGGAATGGCGGGCTCTTTTGGATATGAAAAAGAGCATTATGAGGTGAGTATGGCAATAGGAGAACAAACGCTTTTCCCCGCAGTGCGAAAGGCACCGGCTGAAGTTGTCATTGCCGCACCGGGAACCAGTTGCCGTCATCAAATCAAGGACGGGACAGGAAGAACGGCGATTCATCCTGTCGAAATCATGGCCGCGGCCTTGCTCGACTAAAGAATAACAACCTATATTTTTAAATATTAGGTTAAAAAATTACATTTGCTCAAAATCACTTTTATGGCAGGAAATTCCTTCGGGACTCTTTTTAAACTCAGCACCTTTGGCGAATCTCATGGCGCGGCAATAGGTGGCACTATAGACGGTTGTCCTGCAGGAATTCAACTGGACCTTGACCTCATTCAACGGGATATGGACCGGAGAAAACCGGGCCAGTCGGCCATTGTCACTCAACGAAAAGAACCTGATACGGTTAAATTCCTTTCTGGTATTTTTGAAGGAAAAACTACAGGGACACCCATTGGTTTTATTATTGAGAATTCAAACCAAAAATCCAAAGATTATTCCCATATTAAGGATACCTACCGTCCATCGCACGCAGATTATACATACGACAAAAAGTATGGGAACCGTGACTATCGCGGCGGTGGGCGCTCATCGGCTCGTGAAACTGCCTGTAGGGTAGTAGCGGGCGCTGTTGCAAAACAGGTGATTTCTGCAATAAAAATTACGGCCTACACCTCGGCAGTTGGTGATATTCAGCTTAACAAGAAATATCACGAACTAAATTTCAGCAATATTGAAAACAACCCGGTACGCTGTCCTGATCCTGCTACTGCAGAAAAAATGGAAGCTTACATTCGGGACATCCGTTCTCAGGGAGACACTGTGGGTGGTGTGGTGGAATGCGTTATCGAAAATGTTCCTGCAGGATTGGGAGAACCAGTTTTTGATAAATTGCACGCCCAGCTAGGAAAAGCCATGCTGTCGATCAATGCAGTAAAAGGGTTTGAATACGGCAGCGGCTTTAGTGGTTCTGCTCTTAAAGGAAGTGAACATAATGACCTTTTCAACGAGGACGGAAGTACGAAAACAAACTATAGCGGTGGAATACAGGGCGGCATCTCTAACGGAATGGATATTTACTTTAGAGTGGCCTTTAAACCTGTAGCGACCATTATGCAAAAACAGGATACCATAGATGCAAAAGGAGAAAAAGTGGAAATGCAGGGAAAAGGAAGACACGATCCTTGTGTAGTACCGCGTGCCGTACCTATCGTAGAGGCTATGGCTGCACTCGTCTTAGCCGATTTTTTTCTTCTAAATAAAATGTCAAAAATTTAATTTTCTAACAGAATTACTATACATGAAAAAACTTGCACTGCATTGGCAGATACTTCTCGGGATGGCCGCGGGGGTAATTTTTGCGCTCCTAATGACCAACTTTTCCTGGGGAGCAGAATTTATTAGCGACTGGATCAAACCTTTTGGAAATATTTTTATCAATGCCTTAAAACTTATTGCAGTTCCTTTAATCCTGGCTTCCCTTATCAAAGGTATTTCAGATTTAAAGGATATTTCCAAGCTGTCCCAGATGGGAACAAGAACGATTCTTATCTACATCTGTACTACAGTGGTGGCGGTTTCTATTGGTTTGGGAGTCGTAAATCTAATTCGTCCCGGAAGTGCTATTTCCGAAGAAACCCGTACCGAATTAATTACAAACTATGAAGGCGATGCCAACACAAGGATCGCCGATGCACAACGCCAAAAAGAAGCAGGGCCACTGCAGGCGCTGGAAGATATTGTACCAAGCAACATTTTTGCGGCTGCTGGGGACAATGCCAACATGCTGCAGGTTATTTTCTTTGCAATATTCTTCGGACTGGGACTTATCCTTATTCCTGAAGAAACTGCCCGACCGGTAAAAGCTTTTTTTGATGGTTTTAATGAAGTCATTCTAAAATTGATCGACCTTATCATGCTCACAGCTCCCTACGGCGTGTTCGCATTACTTGCAGCGCTGGTGGTGGAGTCCCCAAGTGCCGATTTATTTGCGGCTCTTGCGATGTACGGAATTACGGTAATCATCGGACTATTGTTAATGATTGGTGTCTACATACTACTCGTTTGGATCTTTACGGGAAGAACACCGTCATTCTTCATTAACGGAATTGCACCTGCCCAGTTGCTCGGTTTTTCAACCAGTTCAAGTGCGGCAACGCTTCCGGTGACGATGGAAAGAACAGAAGAACATCTCGGGGTACACGAGGAAGTAACCAGTTTTGTACTCCCAATTGGTGCAACCATTAACATGGACGGTACGAGTCTTTACCAGGCTGTAGCTGCAGTCTTCATTGCTCAGGCTTTTGGAATGGATCTTTCTTTTGGTGCACAGCTGGGTATTATAGCCACCGCAACACTTGCTTCCATTGGTTCGGCTGCAGTGCCGGGAGCAGGAATGGTGATGCTGGTGATAGTACTGGCACAGGCCGGGATCCCCGAAGCAGGACTTGCCCTTATCTTTGCAGTAGACCGGCCGCTGGATATGTGCCGAACTACCGTGAATATTACCGGTGATGCTGCAGTTTCCATGATGGTCGCAAAATCTGTAGACAAACTTGGTGAGCCTCATGTAAAGGATTGGGATGACAATCTTAACCAGGTAAAAGGAAAAGAATAAGCTTTAAAAAAACATTTTCAGCCTAATTTATAGAAACTGATCCGGGATTTAAGAAAGCGAGATATTGCTAACTTGCTTTAAAATTTCCGGATCAGTTTTTTTTTACAGAATTAAACGTAATAGTAAAACCTGTTTTGTTTTTACTCTTTTACAGTAGGAAATCATTATTCATATGAATATTCAGAAGGCATACAATCTTTGGGCGGCGCAATATGATTCCAGCCTCAACAAAACCCGCGACCTGGAAGCTTTTGCAATTAGATCCTGCCTCGAAAACATTCAATTTAGTTCCTGTCTTGAGATTGGCTGCGGCACCGGAAAAAACACAGCATGGCTGATTGAAAAAGTTGACAAATTAACTGCCATTGACTTTTCCGAAGAAATGCTTTCCAAAGCGCGTAAAAAAGTTTCTTCTGAAAAAGTGCATTTCAGGAAAGCAGATATTACCCAAAAATGGCATTTTGCATCTACATTTTACCACCTTATTAGCTGTAGTCTCGTTCTTGAACATATAGAAGATTTGAACCTTTTTTTCAAAAAAGCTTCGGAAAATCTCATTTCAAAGGGATATCTGTACATTGGGGAGCTACATCCTTTCAAACAATACTCCGGAAGTAAAGCCCGGTTCAATACTGCGGAAGGTGAGCAGGTACTTACATGTTTCACACATCATCTTTCAGATTATCTTGAAGCAGCTAAAAGCAATGGGTTTAGATTATTGGAAGTAAAAGAACATTTCGATAATAATGACCGTAAATGCCTGCCCCGGATTTTGACGCTGCTATTCCAAAAGCACTAATTAAATATCTTTAATTTTTTCCTTCCTCAAAACTTGTGGGGCACATATTATTTTACTGTATTTGCCATTATTTTTTCTGAAGGACCTCTTACACTCAATAAAAATGCAGCATCAGGAAGTACATAGAGAATTTGCGAGTTTATTTGAAATAGACAAAAACCTTGATAGTTTGATTCGGGATATTGATCTTTTGAACTATCTCAATCCGCTGAATATTGAACAGGAAAAAAAGCGGTTTTTTACTTCAAAGTTTACAGAAGATCCTGTTTTTAAGTACAGAAAAATAAAATTTAATCCTTTTCAGCTTCAGCGGCAGTTCTACAGTCAGCGGCTGGAAGATATTCAAGATGAAGATATCAGAAAGCTGTATCACGATACCATTTATGAATATTCGGGGTTGGTGCAGTGTATTGCTACGGTAGGACAGGACAAAAAATTCTTTTACAATTCGCTGCGGGTATTTGGCACTCCCAAAGAACGGGATGTCAAAAATGCCAAATTTATCCTGCATTTTCACAAAGAGGAAGACGCCGAGGAAATGGTACCTCGGTACAATGCAGATCAGGCGCAGGCGTTTTTTCATGCCTTTGGAGAGAAATATACATTTAATTTTAAGATCAAGCAGACCAATAGCATTACGGCCGCTGCCATGGCCTTAAACGCCTCTAAAACGCTTGTTTTAAAGAAAAACAGGAAGTATAGTGACAATGATCTAAAGATTCTTGCTAATCACGAGATAGGGGTTCATATGCTAACTACGTTCAATGCCGAAATTCAGCCGTTGCGCATTTTCTCCCACGGATTTTCAAATAACAATCTCACCCAGGACGGGCTGGCCGTTTTCAGCGAATACATGTCTGACAGTTTAAGCCTAAAGAGAATGAAGGAGCTGGCTTATCGCGTCCTGGCGGCAGATAGTCTTATTAAAGGATATTCCTTCAGCGATACGTTTGATCTTTTATACAGCCAGTATAAACTTGATAAGGAAAGGGCCTGGTCCATCACACTTAGAGCTCACAGAGGAGGAGGCTTTACAAAAGATTATCTCTATTTAAGCGGACTCAAAAGGATTTATGATTATTATTCTTCAGGAAAAGATCTGGGTATTTTATTATCGGGAAAAGTTTCTATTGAAGACTCGCAATTAATTAGTAAACTTCAGGATTTAGGACTGGCAAAGAAGAATAAATTCTATACAGATTCTTTTCATCAAAATAAGAATACCAATGAAAAACTGGTTTTCATGCTAAGCAATTTAAAATAGTACCGGCTTTTAATGTTTCTATAACAAAGCTGGCTGCTGCCACACTAAAGTTTTGTTAGAGCAGCTGAAAAATTTTCTTTATTTCTGAAACTAAGCTAATTTAAAAGAAAAAAGCTATGATTCAGATATTAGAAGGAACAAGAGATGATGTTGTATCCACCAAAGCAGTGGGTAAGCTCAACAAAGAAGATTACGACCAGCTTTTGCCGGTGCTGCGTCAAAAGGTGGCGGAACACCAGAACATACGCTGGTATTTTGAAATGGACAAATTTGAAGGCTGGGAACCGGAAGCGGCCTGGAAGGACCTGAAATTTGATTTCAAAAACACCAATAATCTTGAAAAAGTAGCAATGGTTGGTGCTAAAAAATGGGAAGAATGGTTAACCCAACTCATGAAACCTTTTACTTCCGCAGAAATCAAGTATTTTGAAATTTCTGAAAAGCAGGAAGCTCTAGAATGGATTGAAAAATAGTCTTTCTGTAGAGACTATTTCAGAAACAAAGCCTCCAGCTCGGGAGTGGGAATCATACAACTGTTTTTCTTGCCCCACCATTTGTAACGGTTACGAGCAATGAGATCATATATACTGTCACGTAATCCCTGAGGTACGGGTTTTGCAAATTTTAACCAGCGATATCCCTTAAGGTGTTTAGCGATTTCTATAGCTGCCGTAGATTTTTCATAATATGCAACGCCGGGTTCTATAAGTACAACAGAATCTAGCGCTTCGGTATCTATGCCGCGTTCATTGACGATTTGAAGGCCAATATCGCTTTGAAGCGGCGCAAACCTGAATTTATCTTCTGTATCTCTCTCAATGATGGTTTGGATGGTTTTATTGCACAAATTGCATACTCCGTCAAAGAGGATGATCTTTTTGTCCTTTGGGAAATTTATCATTTTTCTTTTTCTTTTATTTTTTTCGCTGCACCAATTCCAGTTGATCGACAGATACAGAGGTGGTAAAAATTCCGTAATTAACTTTGGCATTGCCTTTTTCAATGCTGTCAATAGAACCAACTGCTTTTCCATCCTGTAAACGCACTCTGTCTCCTACTTTTAAAATAGGTTTCGGCTTTGCTTCTTCTACTTTTTCTTCTGCTTTCTTTTTTTCTTTTTTCTTCTCGCGAATTACTTTCACTTTCTTCTCGGCTTCTTTCTGAAGTTTTTCCTGTCTGGCTTTCTCCGCTTTTTTCTGCTGGGCAGTTTGCTTCTTGCGTTTCGAATTTTCGACTTCCACGATCTTCAGAAATTCGGCAATAAGCTCTTTTTTACGCTTATTGGAGAAGTACTTTTCGCTGATATCGTTGATCTTGTTTCCAAGATAAATGAGCCGTTGATTGCTGTCATACAACTCCTGAAATCCTTCCAGCTTCTGCTGAATTCGTGCATTCGTCTCTTCCAGCTTTTTCTTTTCGGTTTCCGCTTTCTGCTCTTTCGTTTTTAATGAAGTGGTGGTTTTCTGAAGTTTAGACCGCTCCTTCTGAAGGTTTGCAATACTCTTATCAAACCTTATTTTACCTCTTTCTACTTTCTTTTTTGACCTGTTGATCAAACTATAGGGAATGCCGTTTTTCTGGGCTACTTCAAACGTAAAGGAACTTCCGGCTTCCCCCATGTGCAGCTTAAAAAGGGGCTCCAGCGTGCGGGAATCAAACAGCATATTTGCATTTGTGATATGCGGCAGTTCGTTCGCCAGCATTTTGAGGTTGGCATAATGAGTGGTCAATATTCCGAAGGATTCTTTTTCATAAAATACCTCGAGGAATGTTTCTGCTAGCGCACCTCCCAGCTCGGGATCACTTCCGGTACCAAACTCATCTATCAAAAAGAGGGTTTTATCGTCACATTTCCGAAGAAAATAATTCATGTTCTTCAGTCGGTAACTATAGGTGCTCAAATGATTTTCAATAGATTGATTATCGCCAATATCTGTGAGGATTTTCATGAAAAGACACATGCGGCTGTACTCATGCACCGGTAAAAGCATTCCGCTTTGCAGCATCACCTGTAAAAGGCCCACCGTTTTCAAAGTAATACTTTTTCCGCCGGCATTGGGACCGGAAATTACAATGATCCGCTTTTCTTTATCAAGATCAATGCTCTGCGGATATGTTTTCTTCTTCTCTTTTCGGTTATTCAGAAGCAGCAGCGGGTGATAAGCATCCTTTAACTGAATCTCTCTCTCTTTTACTATTTTTGGAAGAATTGCATTCAGCTCAATTGCATACTTTGCTTTTGCTGCAACCACATCTATATCACTTAGTAGCTCCTGATATTCCTGCAAAAGCGGGCGGAAGGGTCTTATGAAATTTGTAAGCTCCTTCAGGATTCTTTTAATTTCCTCTTTTTCCTCGTATTCCAGGTTGTTCAGTTCCCGGGTATAAGTATAAGTGGCTTCCGGCTGAATATAAACAATGCTTCCCGTCTTGGAATTGCCTAAAATTCCGCCTTTTACCTTTCTGCGGTGCATGGCCGAGACAGCAAGGACACGAACGTTCTCTACAACGGTTTCCCGTATTTCATCGAGATAACCAAGATTGTTATAATGGGTGAGAGCGCTTCCAAAACTGGAATTGATGCTTCCCTTCACCTGGTTTATTTTTCGTCGTAGTTCCTGGAGCAGGGGAGAAGCGTCATCTTTAACTTCACCAAAGCGATCGATGACCTTCTGGATCTTTTCAACAATAATGGTGGTAAATTCAACTTCTGAAGTGGTTTCGTGAAGAGCAGGGTACAGCTCCTCAAACTTCTGAAAGAATTTAATTTGAGTATTGACTGTTTCAGAAATAGAACTAATCTTCCTGAAGCTGGAAGCCTCCAGCATGGTATCCTCAATTTTTAGCAGTTTGATCTCGTTGTCTATGGAATCAAAACCATGATTCGGGATACGGCTTTCCTGCTGAAAAGAAGAAACATATTCATTGGTTTGATTTAGAGAAAATATGGTTTCCTGAGGTGTTGAAAAAGGGGAAATTTCCAGGGCTTTGACTTTTCCCGGAGCCGTGATGGTATATTCGCTTACCTGCTCGCAAACTGATGGAAATTCAAGATCTGAAAGTGTTTTCTGTGTAATTTTAATCATATGTGATTTTCCCTACTTTTGGGGTGCAGCAAATTTAAATATTATTATGGAGGTCTCTATTGAATCGAATTGGAAATTAAAGTTAAATGATGAGTTTGAAAAGCCCTATTTTAAGGAACTTGCAAATTTTGTAAAGGACGAATACGCTACTACACAATGTTTCCCCAGGGCTTCTAACATATTTAAAGCATTTGACCTTTCTCCATTTGACGAAACAAAAGTGGTAATTATTGGGCAAGATCCATACCACGGTTACGGGCAGGCCCATGGACTTTGTTTCTCTGTACAGCCACAGGTGAAAATACCGCCATCGCTGGTCAATATATTTAAAGAAATCAAAGAGGATCTTGGAAAACCCATTCCGGCAACAGGCAACCTGGAGCGCTGGGCAAAGCAGGGAGTTTTAATGCTAAACGCCACGCTAACGGTTAGATCTGCGCAGGCAGGATCTCACCAGGGCAGGGGTTGGGAGAAATTTACTGATGCTGTGATCCAAAAATTATCTGATGAAAAAGAAGGACTGGTTTTCTTGTTGTGGGGCGGTCCTGCCAAAAAGAAAGGCGCAAAAGTGGATAACTCTAAACATTTGGTGCTTACCAGTGGACATCCTTCTCCTTTAGCGGCAAACAGAGGTCACTGGTTTGGTAACAAGCATTTTAGTAAGGCCAATGAATACCTGGTTGCAAATGGTAAAGCACCTATAGACTGGTAAAAAACGAATGCGAAAACATCATTTTTAGAACCTGTAGCCAACATTTACAGCCGGCAGGATAACAAGATCTGGGGAATCTTTATGAAAAAGATTTCTTCCAAGGCCAAAGGAAAGATCTATGACAAAACCCTGTTTTGCAACATATTTGTATCCTGCGCCTACGCCAATGGCAAAATCGGTGTAGTCAAGGTACATTTCTTCGGTATAGGTTTCGCCTTCAGGATCCGTCATTTCTACTTTTTTCTTGTTCTCTCCGCTTGATAGCATTCCAAAGCCTTCAGCATAAAAGCCCCAGGCTGTATTATCCTCTGTAAAGAAAAACTTGAATTTTGTGGTAAGCGAGAAATCCTTGGCGTATGCTTCAGAAAGATCAAAATCCTCCCCCTCATTTTTATTGAGTAGTTTGGTGAAGAGATCTATTGCAATTGAATTGTGATCTGAAAGAATCCGCTCATATCCCAGATCCAGAGCGCCAAAAATCAATACATTAAAAGCGTTTGCACTCAGTTCATTTTGTGCGGTTTCGCGCGCTGTTGGTTCTTCATAATAACCGTTTTGCTGGGCAAACAGACCTGAAGTAAAAAGGAAACATATGGCACTGAAATAAATCTTTTTCATTTTTGATGATTTTAAATGCAAATTAGGCTTTATACCTGAAATTTATGAACAAGAGCGGAATTATCCACTTTTTGGGGTATAAGGTCCAGTTCAAAAAGTTGTTCCTGGGCGCGGTGCAATTCTTCTGCAGAAATTATTTCACTGCTCCAGCGGGTAATTTTTAGCCATTCTTTTATGTCTTCTTCTTTTTGCTGATACCTCTTCGCAAGCTGCTTTTCAATTTCGGGAATACTTCTGAAATTTTTGGTCATATTATTAAGAACCTCAAGCATTCTATTCACTGCTTCAGAATCATTTTTCAAAACCTCTTCCCGTACCGCAATAACAAAACAGGGCCATGGAGTAGGGCAGTCACCCAGCCTGCGGAAGGTGCCGTTGTCCACCAAAGGTTTTGTAGTAAAATGTTCCCACATAAAATAACCTGCTTTTCCTGTCTCTAAAGCATTTATGGCACCATTTATATCGCCTACCACTTCAAACTCAAGATCAGCAGGATTCCAGCCCAGCCTTTTAGCATTTATGTAAGCCATCAAATGGGAACCCGAACCGAACCGACTTATCGCTACTTTGGCATTTTTGAGATCTTCAATTTCGTTGTATTCAGATTCTGCAGCAACGTGAATTCCCCAAACAAGAGGACTGCCAATGTATTCCTGAACAATTTTAGTTGAGTTTCCCGCAATGATATCCTTGATGATTCCTTCGGTTAAAATCACGGCAACGTCAATCTCGTTATTCCTGAAAGCGGTGCACATTGCACCGGTGCCATCGGGAAAATCCTTCCATGATACTTCCAGTCCTGCATTCTTGAAATCTTCGTTCTCTATTGCCAGGTGCCACGGAAGATTAAAATGTTCTGGAACTCCTCCAACTTTTAGTTTTTTCATTTTTCGTGTTTTTCTTTCAGGTATTCATAAATGGCATATTGGGAGCGGATTTTCTTTTCCCCGGGAGCTGCGGTTACATACTCATTTTCTTCAGAAGCATCCTGGATACGGGCTTTTACATTGTCCTGCAGTTGTAACTGAAGAATATCTATAAATTCTGCTGCTATATCCTGGTCATAAACAGGTGTGATTACCTCAATTCTTCGGTCAAGATTACGTGTCATCCAGTCGGCACTTCCAAAGTAGACCTCAGGATTTCCGTTGTTCTCAAAAAGGTAAATTCTGCCATGTTCCAGGTAGCGGTCGACGATGCTGGTAATGTAAATATTCTCACTCATTCCTTCAATACCTGGAACGAGACAGGTGAAACCTCTAACGAGCAATCTTATTTTCACTCCGGCGTTGCTGGCCTTGTATAACAATTCGATAATTTCCCTGTCCTCGAGACTGTTCATTTTTGCCGTAATTCCCGCTTTTTTTCCCTGTTGGGCATTTTCAGTTTCCCGAACGATCATATCGTTAAAAGTCTTTCGCGTCGAAAATGGCGAAATAAGTAATCTTTTTGCCCGCGGAATAATAAGTTCACCTTCCAGAACATTAAATACGCGCGAAAGTTCTCTTGTAACCGTCTCGCGTGCTGTGAAAATCGCGTGGTCACAGTAAATTTTGGAGGTTTTGCTGTTAAAATTGCCCGTGCCAACATAAGCGTAATCTTGAAGTCCTTCTCCTTCTTTCCTGGTAACAAGAAGGATTTTTGAATGCACTTTGATTTTAGGGTAACTGTAGATTACTTTGGCACCTGCATCTTCAAATTTCCTTCCCCAGTCTATATTATTCTTCTCATCAAAGCGGGCTTTGGCTTCAATAAAAACAGTGAGTATTTTGCCATTTTTGAGAGCCTTTAAAAGAGTGGTCGTTAAATCTGATTCTTCTGCGACCCTGTAAATTGAAATTTTGATCGATTCAACCTGGGCATCAGAAGCTGCTTGCTCAATAAACCTTTCCACATAATCAAAGGACATGTATGGAAAATGAAGAGCAAGATCCTTTTTGGCAATAGCCTCAAAATAATTGGGAGCGTGCTCCAGGACCTTGTGCTTTACAGGTGGCAAAGGTTTGAAATGTAATTCAGGATTTTTTGTGGGATCTGGAAAGGAAAAGAAATCACTGAAATTATGATATTCTCCTCCCGGCATCATATCTATTTTTCCAAGATTGAGCAGGTTTCTAAGTTTCTTTTGATCTTCGGGAGGCATTTGAGAGTCATAGAGCAAACGCGTAGGTTGACCCTGTGTTCGTTGTTCCAGCGATTCATAGATCTTTTCAGCTAAAGCGCCTTCCAGTTCATCATCAATATATAATTCGGCGTCCCGGGAGAGTTTAATTTCATAAATTCCTTTAATGTCTTTTTCAGGAAAAATGGCTTTAATTTGTGATTTCACGAGATCATCTAGGAAAGTGAACCTGTTCTTTCCATTTTCTGTTTTAAGAGCGATGAACCGGCCACACTGGTCTACAGGTAAATTAATCACGCCAAAATCTTCGGAATTTTTAAAAGTGACAAGCAGGTAAAGCACATTATTTTCAAGAAAAAGTTTATCTGAGTTCTGGAAGAAAATGATTTTGGATTCCATATGGCAGGAAGCTTTTTCAAAATAAGCTTTTGCAAACTTTTTTTCTGAAGCATTGAACTCACCATATTTGACCAGGAAAATTCCATTTTCTTCAAGTTCAGGAATTATCTCTTCATAGAAAATGCGCCCGAATTCCTGCTGCTGAACTCGAACCTTTTGAAGGATTTCTTTTACTTTTTTATTCGGTTTTAAGGCAAGTTGCTTGCGAAGGCTTTTTTTGATCCTCTTCATTTGCCGTAACTGCGAAACCCTTACCCTGAAATATTCATCAAGGTTCATGGAGAAAATAGCAAGAAATTTTATTCTTTCATACAGCGGGTTACGCTTATCTTTCGCCTCCTGTAATACTCTGCCGTTAAAACTTAACCAATTTAGATCGCGATGCCTTAGTTGTATTTCTTCAGGCTTTAACATAGATTGTCATTTAGTCAAAAATACAAAGACGCTGTACTCCTGAATCTAATTTTGTGTTAAATGAAATTTAGGAAGCGAGCTTGTCCAGAGTGTACTTAATAAGCTTGTCTATGGTCTCTGCCGCGTCTTTACTAAAAGTTCCGGTGGCACGATTGGCAATAATAGCATTCATAGAGACGGCACGATGCCCTAAAAGTGCAGAAAGTCCATAAATGGCAGAGGTTTCCATCTCGAGATTGGTAACTTTCTTATCCTGAAATGAAAAACTGGCCAGTTTTTCATTCAAATTTTCGTCCTGTAATGCTAAGCGAAGCACCCTTCCCTGTGGGCCGTAAAAACCTTCGTTCGTTCCGGTAAACCCTTTAAAAATGTTAGCTGAAAACAACTTTTTTGAAAGGTCTGTGTCGCATGCAACCACGTAGGGCGTACTTTTTTCTTTACTCAACTGAAGGTGCTCCTTAATGGCGCGATTAAAATCCTGAACCTGAATTTCTTCGCTTTTGTAGAAGTGTAGCAAAGAATCAAAACCTACTGCCAGCTCACTTAATAGAAACGCATCTACAGGAATTTCTGGCTGTATGGAGCCTGATGTTCCAATCCTTACAATGTCAAGGCTGGTATGCTGCTCCTTAATCTTACGTTCTTCAAAATCAATATTTACAAGCGCGTCCAGTTCGTTAAGTACTATATCAATATTGTCTGTACCAATCCCTGTAGAGATCACGGTAATTCTTTTTCCTTTATAAAAGCCGGTTTGGGTATGAAATTCTCTTTTTCGAACCACTACCTCTACTTTATCAAAGTACCTGGTGACTTTTTCAACTCTTTCGGGGTCGCCAACTACGATAACCGTATCGGCTAAGTTTTCGGGAAGTAAATTGAGATGATAAATACTACCATCGTTATTTAGAATTAATTCTGAAGCTGCTAAGCTATTCATATTATAATTTTAGTAGGTTGTGGGAATCGGGATCATATAGAAAATCATATTTTCCCACTCCGCCGTAGTCTTCATTATCTTTGAGGTCCTGGTAATAATTTTTGGAAGCCGAAATAGCCTGTTGCCCGGCTTCATTTAGCTTTACTTCGCTGCCGTTTTCGGTATAGAAAAGCTTTAATTTTTCTATCACCCTTTTCATTTGTATATCGCCATAACCGTAATATCCCTGGTACTGTAAAGCATATCCCAGCAGGTGATGAAGAGAAGTTATTTCGTGCTTTTGAATGAGTTTCAAAACGTTTATTTCTAATGAATTTAGACCCGATTTGGCATTTGGAAAACGTTCAATATGTGCCCGAATACAACTGGATAGATATTCAAAGTTGGATGTTTTCTTGATTTTTGATTTGAGGCGCATCGGGTTCTTACTACAATAAAGTTCCCAAATAAGCTCGGCCATGTGAAGATCATCTTCTGTAAGAGGGATTTTACAGTCGTAATGACGTTGTAGCTGTTTGATGGAAAGTTCAGACAGGGGAGCAAGCTCGTGCTCACCTTTAAGCCTTCCGCTGCAGACAAGGTAAAGCGGATTTTTCTTTCGGTTTTGTTTGAGAAAGCTAATTACCGCAAGCATATTCATATGTGAGAACAGGTCAAATTCAAACCACAAGATCACTTCGTCATAACCATTAATGGCCGCGAGTTTATCAAGTTCATCAATGAATTTATCCTGGTATTCTTCTTCGGAAATCTTATAATTTTCCCATAAGAAGTTCTTCCGGATCCTTAAAAAATTTTCATTGCCAACTTCCTGAACTGTAGGGCCTTCACAGAGCATCTCTCTCCAAACAATGACATCTCCGGGAATCTTTAGTTCCTGAAGTTTATCTGTAAGATCATCACCGTTTGTAATATGCAGTAACTTCTTTTCTTCCATGGCACATCAAATAAAAACGTGCTGAAGGTCAACCTCCAACACGTTTTACGTTATAACCTTTTTGCTTTAAAAAAGTCATTATTTTATCTCTTACATCTCCCTGAATGAGAATTTCTCCATCCTTTACAGAGCCGCCGACTCCGCATTTCTTTTTCAGTTGTTTTCCCAGGGAATTAAGATCCTCTTCAGTACCAACAAAACCTGTTATAACTGTAACGGTTTTGCCGGCTCTTCCTTTAGAGCTGTAATGGGCTTCAAGATACTGGTTAGAAGGTGCGGGAGTTTCCTGTTGTTCTCCTGAATCCTGATCGAGATCAAAATCTTCATCAGTAGAGAAAACAAATCCGCCCAAATCTTCAAGCCCCATTTTCTTTTTACCCATGACGGTTACTTTTTAAGACCAATTTCTACCAGTCGCTGGTGTAGAAATTCACCTGCAGTGATATCTGGATATGCTTTTTCATTGTTTTCATCTATACATTCTTCCATGCAGTTCAATGGCATTTCACTTCTTGGGTGCATGAAAAATGGGATAGAATATCTTGGTTTTGACCATTCTTCTTTTGGAGGGTTAATCACACGGTGAATTGTGGAACGCAATTTATTGTTGGTATGCCTTTCCAGCATATCTCCTACGTTGATCACCAGTTCATCTTCATTTGGTATGGCATCGATCCATTCCCCGTCCTTACGCAAAACCTGCAGCCCACCGGTGGAGGCACCCATTAGGAGCGTGATAAGGTTAATATCTCCATGAGCCCCGGCGCGTACAGCCCCTTTGGGTTCTTCAGTGATAGGAGGGTAGTGGATAGGCCTTAAAATACTGTTTCCGTTGCTTGCCCAATGGTCAAAATAGTGTTCATCAACACCAATGTAAAGAGCCAGTGCACGTAGCACAAAAATGCCTGTTTTCTCCAGCATTCTGTAGGCTTCCATCCCTACATGATTGAAATCCTTCAGCTCTTCCACCTGAACGTTTTCAGGGTATTCTTCGGTTAGGTTTGCATCTTCAGAAGGCTCCTGTCCAAAATGCCAGAATTCCTTTAAGTCTCCTTCTTTTTTTCCTTTAGCATGCTCTTTTCCGAAGGATATATACCCGCGTTGTCCTGCAAGCCCTTCAATTTCATACTTTTTTTTGGTCTCCAGTGGCAAGTCAAAAAATGCTTTTACTTCCTTGTAGAGTTCATCTACAAGGTTTTCGCTCAAAAAGTGATTTTTTAAAGCCACAAAACCTATTTCTTCATAGGCCTTGCCTATTTCGTTTACAAATTTTTGTTTGCGCTGTGGATCGTCTGACAAAAAATCGGCCAGGTCCACGCTGGGAATATTCTTCATTTCCATAAGATGAATAAATGTAATTATCTTCACAAAGTTAAATAAATTCCATAGAGTGAAAGGCTGTTTATACTTTTCTTAGTAAAGAAACCTTCAATTTTAAGTACATTTGAGAAACAATTGATGCTTATGCAAATGAGAATGTCTCAGGATCAGGCGCTCAGCTTCCAACCCACAAATTTAGATCATGAGGAGCTGAAACATCTTTACAGCGCCATGCTTAAACCAAGATTAATAGAAGAAAAAATGCTCATCCTGCTTCGGCAGGGAAAAATCTCAAAATGGTTTAGTGGAATTGGCCAGGAAGCCATTGCCGTTGGCGTTACCTCAGCGATGCAGGAAGATGAATATATTCTTCCCATGCATAGAAACCTTGGTGTCTTTACCGGAAGAAATATCCCTTTATACCGGCTTTTTTCCCAATGGCAGGGCAAAGCAGCAGGATTCACCAAAGGAAGAGATCGCAGTTTTCACTTCGGAACGCAGGAATTTAAAATTGTGGGCATGATCTCACATTTGGGGCCTCAATTAGGGGTTGCTAATGGAATTGCTTTGGCACATAAACTCAAAAATGAAAAGAAAATTACTGCTGTTTTTACCGGTGAGGGCGGTACCAGTGAAGGCGATTTTCATGAAGCACTAAATGTTGCTTCAGTCTGGCAACTGCCTGTGTTGTTTTGCATAGAGAATAATGGCTATGGGCTTTCCACACCGGTTTCGGAACAATTCAACTGTGAACATCTTGCAGATCGCGCCAAAGGCTACGGTATGGAAGGTCATATTATAGATGGAAACAACATCGTGGAAGTATTTGAAAAGGTTTCTTCCCTCGCACGTGATATGAGACAAAACCCGAGGCCTGTATTGCTGGAATTCAAAACCTTCAGGATGCGGGGCCATGAAGAAGCGAGCGGTACTAAGTATGTGCCGAATGAGCTTATGGAGCAGTGGGCTAAAAAAGATCCTATAGATAATTTCCGAAGATATCTTCTTTCTGAAGGTATCATTACTTCGGAAGAGGATGAAAATTTAAGGCAGGAAATAAAAGCTGAAATTGATACACACCTGCAAAAAGCCTCTGATGAACCTCCCATTGAAGCTGATGAAACCACTGAGCTAAATGACATTTTTGAATATTTTGATTACAAGGATATTACATCTGATTCAAAATCAGAGAATATTCGGTTTATTGATGCCGTTTCCCAGGGTTTAAGGCAGTCCATGGAGCGACACGACAACCTGGTAATCATGGGGCAGGATATAGCAGAATACGGCGGAGTTTTTAAGATCACCGAAGGTTTTGTAGAGGAATTTGGCAGGGAAAGAGTGCGGAATACGCCCATTTGTGAGTCGGGCATTGCGGAAGCTGCCATGGGATTATCAATTAAAGGTATGAAGGCGGTCGTTGAGATGCAATTCTCAGATTTTGCAGCTTCAGGGTTCAATCCTATTGTAAATTATCTTGCAAAAGTGCATTACCGCTGGAACCAAAATGCCGATGTTGTCATAAGAATGCCTTGTGGTGGCGGAGTTGGTGCGGGGCCTTTTCACAGCCAGACAAACGAAGCCTGGTTTACAAAAACGCCTGGATTGAAAGTTATTTACCCCGCATTTCCTTATGACGCCAAAGGTTTACTTAACACTGCAATTAATGATCCTAACCCTGTTTTGTTTTTCGAACATAAGGCCTTGTATCGAAGTGTAAGACAGCAAGTACCTTCTAGTTACTACACGCTTCCATTGGGGCAAGCCGTCCTTCTAAGAGAAGGAAAAGATGTAACAATTATTAGTTACGGCGCGGGAGTACACTGGGTATTAGATGTCCTGGAGGAATACACTAAAATTGATGCAGATTTACTGGATCTAAGAACTTTACAACCATTGGACAAGGAGGCAATATATAAATCGGTGAGGAGAACCGGAAAAGTCATTATTCTGCAGGAGGACAGCCTTTTTGGAGGAATTGCATCAGATATTGCTGCGCTGATCTCTGAAAACTGCTTTGAATTCCTGGATGCACCGGTGAAGCGGGTGGGAAGTCTGGAAACTCCCGTTCCTTTTAATTCAGAGCTTGAGAAACAGTACCTTCCAAAGGAAAGATTTGAAGCTGCTTTAAAGGATTTGTTAGCGTATTGAGAATAATTTTTAGTTTCTTTTGGTTTTTTATAATTCCCTTAGGTGTATCCTGTTAAAATATTAATAATAATTTGTTGGGCGGGAATGCGAAATGTAATTTAGATTAACTAATCAATTAAAACTTTAACCATGATACGTTTAATCATTATCTTTTTAATTATTGCTTTGGTAGCAGCCATTTTCGGGTTCGGTGGAATTGCTGAAGGTGCTGCAGATATTGCAAAGATCATTTTTTACATATTCCTTGTTCTTCTTGTGATCGCTCTAATAAGCAGATTATTCAGAAGATAATTTCGGAAGAATTGTCCGGTATGAGCACGAAAAATTTTATGCTTTTACCGGATTTTTTAACCCCTAAAACGCCCTCAATGAAAAAGATTCTAAGCTTGCTGGTCGCCCTTTTGTTCCTGGCCTCCTGTGGTTCGGGAAAAGTCCGGGAAGCCCGCATAACCTTTAAAGGTGATTGGCTTCTCACGAGTATTACATATCCCGGAAGCACAGGTAATTTCAATGTTCAACTTTTTGATGATACTTCTGCAGCCTGCCTGGAGAGCAGTCAGTGGAATTTCATCTCTAATAATAACACCGGCTCTTACGTACCGGTGAAGTCGCAGTGCAATTCTAATACGAGGTTCTTCATCTGGTCTATTAATGAGGTAGATAAAGAAACAGGGAACTATGATTTCATGTTGAAGCCTACAAATGAGGAACATGAATCTACGAGAGGGAATGAAGGCTATCGAATTGATCTTGTTACCTTAACAGGTGATCAAATGGTTTGGGAGCATACCATACAATTTGAAGGAGAGCCTTTTACGATAAGAATGGATTTTACTAAAGAATAAAAGAAAGAGAAAAAGATGAAAACAATAGCAAACAGAATGTTCGCGGTACTTTTTGCAGCAATCCTTTTAGTAGGTTGTGACGCGACTAGAAATGCAAATAATAAACAAAAAGGAACTGTCATTGGTGCTTCGGGAGGAGCAGTAATAGGCGGTGTGGTTGGAAACAATGTTGGTGACGGTAATACTGCCCTTGGTGCCATAATAGGTGGTGTTGTTGGAGGTGCTGCGGGTGCTTATATTGGTAACCGAATGGACAAGCAGGCGCAACAAATCGAACAGGAAATTCCGGGTGCAGAAGTTGAACGTGTAGGTGAGGGGATTAATGTCACATTTGATGAAACCAGCGGTGTATATTTTGATACCGAACGATATAACATCAACCAACAATCTGAACAGGCATTAAATTCTCTGGCAAATATTCTACAGGAATATCCAGACACCAATATTTTAGTAGAAGGACATACAGACAGTACAGGTGGTGATGCCTATAACCTTACGCTGTCTAAGAACAGGGCGCAGGCTGTTACTAACTATCTTGTAAATGAAGGTGGGGTTTCAAAAGGACGTATAGAAACAAAATGGTATGGCGAAAGTCAGCCGAAGTATGACAACTCTACCGTAGAAGGAAGATCCAAGAACAGGAGAGTAGAGCTTGCCATTGTTGCAAATGAGGAATTAATCGAGGAGGCCGAGAGACAGGCTCAAAACTAGTCTTTCAGGCTTTAAGTGTGAAAACCCGGGTGCTCTTCCGGGTTTTTTTATTGCTGAATCTTAAAAATGTTGAAGAATAGATCTGTTATTATTGTTGGAGGAGGACTGGCGGGTTTAACAGCTGCTATCCACCTGGCGAAAAAGGGCATTTCGGTGACACTTTTTGAAAAGGATGAATTTCCGCACCACAAGGTTTGCGGGGAATACGTTTCCCGCGAAATAGAACCTTATTTTGAACAGCTGGGCCTTTCTTTAAATCAATTAGAACCAGTGGAAATCTCCCGTCTTCAGTTTAGTACGGCCCGCGGTAAGATGCTGGAAACAGATTTGCCCCTGGGAGGAGTGGGATTGAGCCGGTTTTGCTTTGATCATTACCTGTTTCAGGAAGCCCGGAAATGTGGTGTGAATATAGTACCCCAAAATGTGGTTTCTGTGCAATATTCTCAGGACAAAATGCAGGTTTCAACTTCGGCAGGCAATAATTATGAGGCACCGGTAGTTCTGGGGGCCTTCGGAAAAAGATCTGTCCTCGATAAGAAGCTGGAAAGACCATTTTTTAATGCACAGGCGCCGTGGCTGGCTGTCAAAGGGCATTATGAGTCACCAGATTTTCCTGAAAACACTGTTGGCCTCCATAATTTTAACGGCGGCTACTGCGGACTTTCAAAAACGGAAACGGGCGCTGTAAATGTCTGTTACCTGGCAACTTTTGAGAGCTTCAAAAAATATAAAGATCCTGACGTTTTTAATGAAAAAGTACTTCGGAAAAATCCGTTGCTGGATGCCTTTTTCGGCACTTCAAAACCCCTTTTTGTGAAACCGCTTACGATTGCGCAAATTTCTTTCAGCAGAAAGGAGACCGTCAAAGATCACATCCTGATGCTGGGAGACGCTGCGGGATTATTACATCCGCTGTGCGGGAACGGGATGGCGATGGCGATACACAGTGCTAAATTAGCTTCCGAAGCAGTGATTAAACACTTAAACTCATCCACTTTTGATCGTGAGAAGATGGAGAAGGAATATGCTCAAAAGTGGCATAAAACCTTCAGCAGCAGGCTGATAACAGGGAAATATCTTCAGAAGATCCTTCTTAATCCTTCCCTTGCAGAAGTTTCTCAAAGTCTGGTGTCAAAAATGCCATTTTTGCTGCCGCATATAATTAAAAGAACCCACGGAAACTTAGCAATATGAAACTGGTAAACACGAAATACCGAACCCGTGAGAGCGAAGTCATGGATGATTTTGAACTTAAAGGTCCTGAACTTGCTAAAACATTAAAAGACCTGGACAAGGTGAATAAATGGCTTGGTGGAAATAAGATCACGATTGAAGGTATTAAAAAGGTCATTTCTGAAACCAAACCTGAAGCTCCTGTAAAAATAGTAGATGTAGGCTGCGGAAATGGTACCATTCTACGGGAAATCGCCAACTACGGAAGAAAAAACAATCTTCAACTGGAGCTTTTAGGTATTGATGCAAATCCCTATGCTATTGAAATCGCTGAAGATCTTTCCCAAAGTTATCCTGAAATAAAGTTTGAAGCCCTTAACATTTTTTCTACATCTTTTGCAGAAAAAAAGTACGATATTGTGTTGTGTACCCTTACACTTCATCATTTTGAAGATGTAAGGATAAAGCATCTTCTGGAAGTTTTCCTGAAGTCTGCCCGCCTTGGAGTTGTGATAAATGACCTGCAGCGAAGCAGGGCCGCATATTACCTTTTTCAGGCGTTTTGTGCGGTTTTCATTCACAACCCCATTGCCCGTGAAGATGGTCTTACTTCCATTTTGAGAGGGTTCAGGAAAAAAGATCTGGAGAAATTTTCAGAAAACCTGATTGTAAAACATCAAAAGATTCGCTGGAAATGGGCTTTTCGATACCAGTGGATTCTTATAAAGCCTCAGGAAAAAACAGCTTAACCAAATCTATGAGTGTAAAAATAACGACTGTCGCAAAACAACTTCCGCAGTATTCCAGGGAAACAAAACAGGTGATCCCATACGTGGAAACCTGGCTTAGCGGACAGGAAGAGCGTTTTCGGCGTAAAGTCATCAAGATATTTGAAGGAGCTGCCGTAGACAAAAGGTATTCGATCATGGAACCTTCGGAAGTTTTTACGGCTACTTCTTTTGAGCAGAAGAACAGGATCTATGCCCGCGAAACTAAGAAACTGGGGAAACAGGTATTGCAAAAGGCACTTGAAAAAGCCAAATGGCAAGCCGAATCTATTGATTATATCATTACCGTAAGTTGTACCGGCATCATGATCCCGTCGCTCGATGCTTACCTCATTAATGAATTACAGCTAAAACAGGATGTGGTACGGCTACCGGTGACCGAGATGGGTTGTGCGGCAGGAATTTCGGGAATTATTTATGCGAAAAATTTCCTGAAATCCAACCCCGGAAAAAGGGCTGCCGTAATTGCGGTAGAAAGTCCTACGGCTACGCTGCAGCTGGACGATTTTTCCATGGCAAATATGGTAAGTGCTGCAATTTTTGGAGATGGAGCGGCCTGTGCGCTGCTTTCTTCGGAAGAAGAGGCTGAAGGACCTGAGATCCTGGGAGACGGAATGTACCATTTTTATGAGGCGACCCATATGATGGGATTTGACCTTGTGGACAACGGACTTAAAATGATCCTGGACCCCGAAGTTCCGAAGAAAATTTCAGACCACTTTCCGAAAATTATTCATCCATTTCTTGAAAAACATAACAGCAGTATTGAGAAGGTAGATCGTTTCATCTTTCACCCCGGCGGAAAAAAAATCGTGCAAACGGTTGAAGATCTTTTTGGTAACTTAGGGAAGAATATAGATGAAACTAAAGAAGTTTTGAGGTTGTACGGAAATATGAGCAGTGCAACCGTTCTTTATGTACTGGAAAGATATTTTGATAAACCGGTAGAAAAAGGGGAGCAGGGGCTCATGCTGAGCTTTGGCCCCGGATTTTCTGCACAAAGGGTATTGTTACAATGGTAAGGGAATTTGAAAACAAGAATTACTGGGCGCTCATTCTTGGCGGGAGCAGTGGACTGGGACTGGCTTCGGCAAAAAAGCTTGCAGCCCACGGTATGAACATTATCGTGATCCATCGCGATCGCAGGGAAAATCTTCCCGAAATTGAAGAGTCCTTTGATGAGATAAGGAAGCAGGGAGTGAGCCTGCATACCTTCAACGTGGATGCTACAAGAAAGGAAAGACGGGAGGAAATGGTAGCAGAGATCACCACCATCCTTGGAGAGAAAGGAAAACTAAGGACCCTGCTTCACAGCATCGCAAAAGGGAATTTAAAACCCATGTTTGGCGAGGAACCCACTTTGCAGAATGATGATTTCCATCAAACCATAGACGCTATGGCCATCACACTTTATGACTGGTCAAAGATCCTGTTTAACGCGGGGCTTTTTGCCAAAGATGCGCGAATTCTGTCGTTTACGAGTGAAGGAAATTCCAAGGCCTGGAAGAATTATGCGGCAGTTTCTGCAGCTAAAGTGGCCTTGGAAGCGATTACCAGGAGCATGGCATTGGAATTTGCGCCAAAGGGAATCCGGGCGAATTGTATACAGGCGGGAATGACTTTTACACGATCCTTTCAGATGATCCCGGGATATGAAACGCTTCATGAACATGCGGTCAAAAGAAACCCTTTTAAAAGGTTAACCACCCCGGCAGATGTTGGAAATGTGGTTTACCTGCTAAGTAAGGACGAAGCCAGCTGGATCACCGGTGCCATCATTCCGGTGAATGGGGGAGAACATATCAAATAATTGAACGCAAACCTTTAGAAATAGAAAACTTAGACTCCAGAACTTTTATGACAATAAATTCTTCAGAAATAATTTCTCTTTTACCGTATTCAAAACCTTTCTTGTTTGTTGACGAGCTAAAAGAAGTTTCTGAAAATGGCATAACAGGCACCTATACTTTTCCGCAGAATTCTTTTTTCTATGAGGGGCATTTCAAAATTTTTCCCGTTACGCCCGGAGTGATTCTTACAGAATGTATGGCGCAGATAGGAGTTGTTTGCCTGGGGATTTTTTTACTGGGCGGGAAGTTCAGGGAATCTGGGAAAGTGGCATTGACAAAATCTGATGTTGATTTTTACCTTCCGGTCTATCCCGGGGAAAAGGTAAAGGTGGTTTCAGAAAAGCAGTTTTTCAGGTTTAATAAACTCAAGTGTAAGGTGAAAATGTTCAATGCAGCCGAAAAACTGGTTTGCAGGGGAGAAATTTCGGGAATGATCAGGGAAAATGAGTAGAAGAGTTGTCATTACAGGAATGGGGGTTGCCGCACCAAACGGTATTGGTTTGGAAGAATTTGAACAGGCCATTCGTAAGGGAAAAAGCGGGATAAGATTTCAGGAGAAATTAAAGGAGTTGAAATTCAGTTGCCAGATCGCCGGTGAACCCCAGGTCACGCAGGAAATGCTGGAGCAGTATTTTTCGCCCTTGCAATTGCGCGGACTTAACTGCAGCGGAATTGTCTACGGTACCATTGCCGGCGTCGATGCCTGGAAAGATGCAGGCTTACCCGCAAAAAATCCTGAAGAACCCGATTTTGACAGCGGAATCATTTTTGGCACCGGACTTCTAGGAGCCGATAAATTCAGGGAAGCCATTCATTTGATTGACGACGGGAAAACCCGAAGGCTTGGCAGTACCAGCGTGCTGCAAACCATGGCCAGCGGCGTTAGCGCTTATCTCAACACCATGCTTGGCTGCGGCAACCTGGTCACCACCAACTCATCTGCCTGTACTACAGGGACAGAAGCTGTTTTAATGGCCTACGACCGCATAAAAGCCGGAAAGGCAAAAAGAATTCTGGCGGGAAGTTGCGGGGATTCCGGTCCATACATATGGGGTGGATTTGACGCCATGAGAATTCTGCCGCACAAGTATAACCAAAACCCTGAAACAGCTTCGCGGCCCATGAGCGAGTCGGCTTCAGGATTTGTCCCCGGAAGTGGGGCAGGAGCATTGCTCCTGGAAGATATGGAAAGCGCGCAGGAAAGAGGCGCCAGCATTTACGCCGAAGTTTTGGGCGGTCATATCAACAGCGGCGGACAAACCGGCGGCGGCAGTATGACCGCTCCAAATTCCGAAGCTGTGCAGCGATGTATAAGAAAAGCACTGGAAGAAACAGGATTAAAGTCAGCCGAAATCGACGGTATTAACGGGCATCTAACGGCTACGGCTATGGATCCAACAGAAATTGAAAACTGGAGTCAGGCGTTGGGTAGAAAAGGAGAGAATTTCCCACTTATTAATTCTCTAAAGGGAATGACAGGACATTGCCTGAGCGCCGCCGGGAGCATTGAATGTGTGGCAAGTGTGCTGCAGCTGAAAAAGGAGTTTTTCTTCGGAAATTTAAATTCTGAAGATCTTCATCCGGAGATTCTGAAGCTTATAGGCCGAAAAAACGTTCCGGAAAAGACGCAGGAGCTTAAGCTTACAACAATTGCAAAAGCCAGTTTTGGATTTGGAGATGTAAATGCCGTTGTTCTCTTTAGGGCATTATAAAGTATCTGGAAATCTGCTGAAGCATTATAAAATCAACTTAAAAAACCTTATTTTAGAATCACATATAACTTCAAAAAATTGCCACAGCTAATGGAAACCAATGAAATAGTGCACTGCCTTAAAAAGATCGTTTCGCCTTACGTTCAAAATGAACCTGCTTTTCAAAATTTTAGCTTAAATACAGATTTTTTGAATGATCTCGAGATAAATTCGGCCAACCTTGTGGATATCGTGCTTGATGTGGAGGATGAATTTGATATTGCCATAGACAATGATTCTATGGACAATATGTTGACCGTGAAAGATGCCGTTGCGATCATCAAAGAGAAAAGGGCAGGAGCATGATTGGAAATGATGTGGTTGACCTGCAGCTCGCGACAATTCAAAGCAACTGGAAGCGGAAAGGATGGCTTGAAAAGGTTTTTTTAAAAGGGGAGCGGGAGTTCATTCATGCTTCTGGAAGAGAAGATGAGACCGTTTGGCTGTTATGGAGTATGAAAGAAGCTGCTTACAAGGCACATCAAAGACATTTTGGGCTTGACAGAAGGCTAAACTGGCAGATTTTACACTGTGGTCTTTCAGAATTTTCTGAAGAGGAGGCTTCGGGAGAGGTAAAAATCGAAGGTAATTCTTATTTTACTACTTCCAGAATTACTTCAGAAGCAATTCACACCACGGCTGTAAAAGATTCAGAAACAGTATTCAAAAATGGCATTTTTAAGGCTTCTTCTAAAGAGATGAAGCATACTTTTTTTAAATTGGTTTCTGAAGAATTAAAGCAGAATTCGGTTGATGTTCAGCTTCAAAAAAGTGCCTTCGGAATCCCTTTTTTGACACTTCATAATCAAAAACTTTCTACCTCTTTCTCCTTTAGTGGCCACGGCTCTTACGCTGCTTTTTCGCTGGCGTTAACGAACTCCTAAATACCCGTTAAACACTCCTAAAAGCTTTGGAAGGATTTTGCTGTGATTGTATATTTAAAATGAACTCAAAAACAGATTTAAATGAAGACCGTAGATAAGAAAGAGGTTATAAACCGAGAGTCAGCTGAATTTATCAAGCAAACCGAAACCGGAAAGTTTGTGAACCTTGTTCCAGATACTTTTGTGATTAAAATGGACGATGGAAGCCAGGGATATGCAATAAGGCATTTAAACCGGCAGGATATGATCCTCATTGATACGGTGGGGAAGGGAGCACAAAAAGGAGTGAAACATCTTGTGGAAGAAGGTTATAAGATCAAAGCAATTCTCGTCACTCACAAAGCAGCCCTTGACAATTCTTACGCATCTCTTAAAACTGTTTCTGAAGATGCAGGCGGCGCACCTATTTTTACGCACCCTATCAACAACAAGAATTCTGATTTTGAAGTGAAGGATATCAACAACAAGAATAAGATTTTCGGTCATTTTTCACTTTCAGTTCGTGATTTTCCTGCAGTTTCAGGAGAAGCGGTTGTAATTCACAGTGAAATCAACGAAGGAATGGTCTTTTCGGGATGTTCAGCCGAGGGTGCCGATTATGACTCTGACAAGGAAGGATTCCGACTTCCGGAGATAAAAAGCGAGAATAAAAAGTTTAGTCTTGCAGAAAGCTGGAGATCTTACATGGAAGAATTTAGTTTCCTGTTTCCATATAAAGGAAAACCCGGTTTTAATCTTTCTGAAGGTCAGCAAAAAGATATCATTCTACGACTTGGTTCTACAGATTATCCCGGTGGCGGAAATCCGAATCTATAGCATGATTAAAATAAGTAAAAGAGAAACCTGGAGCATTGCTTCAGGTTTTTTTTGCATCAGAAGGGTTTACAGGTATTCTAAAATGACATTTTAAAGCTTGTTCAGCAGAAATTTTACCGCAATAGATTTTCGCGGGCATAATAAATACAAAGGAATTGATTTGAAACCGGTACTTTTTATTAACCTTAAGAATTCTTTTTATGCTGCTGGTCACTCTGCTTCCTGGCCTCCTCTCCTTGCACCAAAGGGTGATTTTCCTTATTGTACCCAATGATAAGAATTACGTTTGCTATGGTACTATAGAGCATTGAAATTACAGCGACAAATCCGCCGCCAATAATTGCGGCCAGGCCAAGACTGAGATAATAGATTATCCTGTACCAGGAATCTGGCACCTGCGAATTATCATCTACAGGAAGATTAAGTAACAGCAGCGCCATCACTGCAACTACAATGAGAATACTTACAACCTTTGCAAGAGTAAGTACACGGTGATAATGTTCGTGATTTAGCTTTGTATTTGCGGAGCGGCTAAGGCTTAAGAGAGTAAGCATTAATGCAAGAATGGTGGATGAGGAAAGAATGACTGTATTACAAAGCGTTTTAAACCTGGAAAGCGTTGTGGAAAAAAGGTGCATCGCTTCAGATCCTGTGACCAATCCAATAGTATAAGTACCCACGCCTACGAGAAGAGCGGCAAAAATTCCTCCAATCACTGCCTTTCTTAAAAATGGATTCATACGCTATTTTTGAGTTTTGATTTTTGAAAAAATTTCTGAATTTTTAAAATACATGTTTTCTGCTGCATCAACGTATAAGATATTGTTAAACCCGTCTACTAATCACTTGAAAATTTCTAATTTGAAGAGAAAATGTACCAACTATGTCAAAATTAAATGTCACACAAAAATTAATTAAAGAACATCTCGTCAAGGGAGAAATGACTCCCGGTAAGGAAATTGGGATTAAAATAGACCAGGCCTTGCTTCAGGATGCTACAGGAACCCTTGTACAGCTTGAACTGGAAGCTATGGGACTGGACAGGGCCAAGACTGAGGTTGCGGTACAGTATGTAGATCACAACCTTTTGCAAACAGATTTTAAAAATGCCGATGATCACGCTTTTTTACTCTCGGCATCACAAAGATTCGGGATTTGGTATAGCCGCCCTGGAAATGGTGTGAGTCACCCGGTGCATATGGAACGATTTGGGAAACCGGGAAAAACCATGGTAGGATCAGACAGTCATACGCCTTCTGCAGGTTCGCTTGGAATGCTCGCAATTGGAACAGGAGGACTGGACGTTGCCGCAGCCATTGCAGGACAACCTTATTTCGTGAAAATGCCGCAGGTGATGGGAGTGAAACTAACCGGAAAAATGCCGGATTGGGTAAGCGCGAAAGATGTGATCCTGGAAATGCTGAGACGTTATGATGTAAAAGGTGGAGTTGGAAAAGTAATAGAATATTATGGGGAGGGACTTAAAGAACTAAGTGCCATGGACAGGCATGTTATCGCAAACATGGGTGCAGAACTTGGAGCTACCACTACTGTATTTCCCAGTGATGAGGAAACAAAAAAATATTTAAGATCACAACACAGGGAAGAAGATTGGGTAGAATTACTTCCCGATGAAGGTTGTACTTATGACCTGGAGGATGAAATCATCCTCGACGATCTTGTTCCTCTCATCGCTCTGCCAACAAGCCCCGGGAATGTTGTGCCGGTAAGCGAAGTGGCAGGACAGGAAATAGGGCAGGTGGTAATAGGTTCTTCGGCTAATCCAGGGGTACGTGATTTTTGGGTTGCAGGCGCTATTGTAGACGGTAAATCTACGCGGGAGGAAGTTTCTTTTGATATTAACCCAACCTCCAGGCAGGTAATTCAGAATTTGATCGCCAACAAAGGGTTTGAAAAGCTTATAGCTGCAGGAGCAAGGTTTCACCAGTCAGGTTGTATGGGTTGTATAGGAATGGGACAGGCACCGGCTTCAGGTACAATTAGTTTGAGAACGATGCCAAGGAATTTCCCAAGCCGTTCCGGTACCGAAGATGACAGGGTGCATTTGTGCAGCCCAGAAACGGCGGCAGCTTCTGCATTAACAGGTAAAATTACAGATCCAAGGGACCTTGAGAAGTTGTACGATATGAAATATCCAAAGTACGAGTATCCCGAGAAGGAATTGATCAATACGATGATGCTGGTTGCGCCTCCGGAAGACAATGAAAACGTGGAGCTTAAAAAAGGTCCGAATATTAAAACATTACCTACAATAGATCCTTTACAGGATTCTTATGATGTTCCCGTTTTGCTTAAAATGGGCGATAACATATCTACAGATGAAATCTTGCGGGCAGGGGCAGAAGTACTGCCTTTCAGAAGTAATTTACCCGAAATTAGTAAATTCTCCTATTCTGTAATTGATGATTCTTTTTATGATCGTGCCCAGCAGGCAAAAAAAGATTTTGGGGGCCATATTGTGGTAGCCAAAGACAATTATGCGCAGGGGTCCAGCCGGGAACACGCCGCACTGGCACCTAAATATCTTGGACAGGTAGCGGTGATCGCCAATTCTTACGCAAGAATTGCATGGCAAAACTTGGTGAATTTTGGAATTTTACCTCTCGACTTTATTAATATTGACGATTACGACAAGATAGAGCAGGGGGATGTGGTGAGTTTTACCAACCTTACGGAAGATGTAAGAAACCGTAAGAATATAAGAGTGAGGGTTCAAAAAGCCGAAAAAGGTGCAGAGCCTGTAGAATTTGAAACCAAACATTCCCTGAGTGACCGGCAGATCCAGATTCTGTTAAAAGGTGGAATTATTAATGAATTTAAGGAACAGCTCAGTAACGAAGAAGTAGATTCAGTTGATGAAAATACGGTTACAGGAAATGAGCGTAAGCAAATTAAATAATTAATGGTAAACTTCAGTAGAAAACCCTTTAAAAATGACCTTTTTAAAGGGTTTTCTTTTTTCATAAACAAAAAATCAGAAATTATTCTGGTTTAAAAATTGATGTAGAAAAGTATAACAGTAAAAAAGTTGATATATGAGACATTTGAGAGCATTGAAATCACTGCGGAATAATGGCATGAAAAGTACATTTATGGTCATTATGCTGATATTTTTCTTTGCGGTATCGTGCGGAACTACAAAGAATGCCGAAGCAGTTAAGAATATGGATGAACTTCAAAGTCTTATAGCAAGCAGAAACTTTGAGATCCAGAATGACTGGGCTTATCCTTTAGGCGGCGGTAATATAAATCTTATAGGTAATCCCAACTACATTCGATTTAAGGGAGACAGCGTGGATATTTTTCTGCCTTATTTTGGAGTGCGCCACAGCGGTGGCGGCTATGGTAAGGAAGGTGGCATAAAATACGAAGGTGTAGCCGAAGATCTTGAAGTTGTTACAGCTAAGAATGGAAACAGGATTTTGCTGAATTTTGGAGGGGAACAGGAAAATGAGGACCTTAATTTTACAGTTACCTTGTACGGAAATGGTAAGGCCCGCACTTCTGTAACCAGTTCGCAGCGCCAGGCCATTAGTTACCAGGGAGAAATTAGAGAGAGAACGCCGAGTGATGAAAAATAGCAGATCTACCGGACATATTTTAATCACATATTTCAAGCTTTAAAGTAGAGGGAACACCTGAATATCAAGATAAGGGGATTAAGGAGGCATTTTTTAGAGATCAAACTTATTATACATCCCCAGGTTTCAGAATATTCTATTTTACATAATATAAATTATAGTTCAATTGTGGAAGGTGAATTTTTTAGAATATATGAAATCTGTACTGGATTTCTTCTCCGGTTTTTGAGGAAGCTTTAAACAAATCTATCCGGTTCACCGTCTCAACAGCAGGAATTATAACCGTTGCACTTTTATTACCTGATGTTCTACATGTATATATGATCTCCTCATCTGTACGTTCGATTTTCCGAATGTATAGCGTTTCAAATTCTTTTCCTTTGAAATTTTCGGTGCCTAGAATTATTGCATTTTCCTCAAAAGCTATTGTCCTGTTGATCTCCTGATAATTTGATTTAAAAATCGACGGCCAGGTTTGAGTGACCGGTGAATTATAGACTTTTTGGGTCCAGGCCAGCAACGGACAAATCAAGATGAGTATTTGAATAGTTTTCAAAGCCGCTAGTCTAATTAAGAGCTCTTAATTTCATAACGCCGTCACTAATGTTAATGACTTCGAATTCATACAAGGGTTTAGAATCCGAATTGGATATTCTAATAATCTTCGAAATTTCATTATACTTCCATTTACCTTTTGCCATGTATTGACCATCATCTGGAGCTAAGATGCTGTATTCACATATATTATTTTTACCAAAATAAAAGATTTGTCTGTACCAGCTTGGTGGAAAATCTGCCAAATTCCCGGCTCTGTAAATTTCAATTCCTTCTAAACTTCCTTCATATATCCATTGTTTTTCAATGAAAGACTGGTAAAATATCTCATCATCTTTTTCACAACTTATGATCACAATTAAAAATAAGGAAAAGATGGAAATAAAAACAATACCCTTTTCAAGATTATTCATTGTAAATGGTCTTAGACTTTTTATGAAAGTTCTTACCTTACTCTTATGTAATGATAATTATACCTGTCACAACAGGGTGAAATCATATTTAACGAATCTTTTCCTTTTAAATATAGAAATCGCTCGCGAGGATTCATTTTAGCTTCTTTTGAACCATAAAAGTCAGGTGTTAATGCTACAGGTAAATAGTCTTCAGGATAGTTTTCAGAAGATCGAAGCTGTATTTTACCGTATTCAAAAAGACTGTCACTTCTCACTAGACCATAAATACCTATATTCTTGATTTCCATATAATCGTAATCCGGGTTGTAGCCTTCTCCACTATATCCGCCGGAAACATCATATAGTCTCCATTTTCCATAGATCATTAGGAAATTACCCGGAATGATTTCTTCTGAATAATATTCATTAGAATCTATCGAATCCAGATGGAGTTCAAGATTTTCTACCTTTTCGCAACTTACTGGTATGAAAAGATATATCAAACATGATTTCAGAAGTATCTTTTTATAAGCTAATTCCATGACAGAACAATTTATTATACATTCAACTGTATACTTTTATGACTTCAAAAAAGCAAAAGGTTGCGTAGAAATCGAAAAAATTGTATAAGTATGAATTATTATGAAGATGTTCAAAAAACAGAAGTTAATGGTTTTCGACACTTCAATGTTCAGGAAATAGTTCGCGGCAAGTTATTTCAATTAGTCTATGCTGCTTAGATTACATTCGAGTGATTTAGTAAATAGCAGCTGTAAAAACTGCCAAACGTTTCAAGATATAAACTGGTCCAGGCGGTAATGCTAGTCTAGCCTTACTTTTTTGGCTTTTCCGATAAATAAATACAATATTGAACCTAAAACAGGAAGTAGTATAACAACTAAGAGCCAGATAATTTTGTCATTTTGCTCAAATTCATTTTTCAAAATATCAATTAGGCAGTAAATCCAAAGTGCTACAGTCGCAATTAAGAATAATTGCCAAAAAAAAAGTCCGAAAGATAAATTAGTAAATAGCTCATTCATAATTAAAAAAGTTGTTGTGATTATTAAATTCATTACGTGGTGAACTTTCAAAGGCAGCCTTTCCTGTTCATTTGTAAATTTGCAAATTTACCAGCGTTGAATATACCATATGAAATTAAAAATTTATTCGTGAATATGATCTTAATATAAGAATATTTTTTATTTTTTTAAAAATACATATTAATTTTTCAGTAATACAGTTCTGATTTATGAAATGAAGAATATTTTTTAATTCAAATGATGGGAAAGCATTTTAAAAAGAGTCAGAATCCTGCCGGTTAACAAAACAAAGCAAGCAAAGGTCATTATTACCTTTCTATTATATCTTCAATAGCCTTTAATGAACCGGACCCCCCTCTATAGATTATTTTACTGTTTTTGTCAAGCAATATGAACGTAGGATAGCTATTAATTTGCAGTCCATTTTTTATTCCTCTCCTCCCCTTCTTTAACTCTTCAAATGCGTGAAACCATTCCATTTTGTTCTCAAGGGTGTATTTTTTGACATTTTCAACATTTTCATCTGAAGCAATGCCAATTATATTTAATTTTTCGGAATGCTGATTTGATAAGCTTACTAAATCTGGGGTTAGTTCTTTGCAGGGAGCGCACCAGGTACCCCAAAAATCCAATAGTGTGAATTCTTTTTTTGAATTCACTTCTGAGATCGTAAAGTTATTGCCATTTAAATTCTGTAGCTGAAAATCTTTTACCGTATTTCCCATTCTACTTCCAAAAAAGGGCTTTTGGTTTAATATTCTGGACAAATGGATTTCCGAAAAATCTGACTCCAGGCTATCAATGATAAACAGTTCCTCTGCCAATTGAACAGTATCCTTGACTTTGTAACTAAAGTTTTTATTGAAAATTTGATCTGTAGCTTTGTAATTTATCTTTTTTGGTTTTATGGAAACGCTACTTGATTTATTATTTGCTCCCTGAATAGTAAACGAATAATCCACATTTTTTAAAGACAGTTCACCGGTCCAGTAGTCTTTTAAACGCAAGCCTATTGCATAATCCTTTAAATCTTTTTTCCTTAGTAATTGCGTGTAAAAGTGGTTCGAAAATGGATAAACCTGGATTTTTCTTCTAATTTGTTTAGAGTTAGAAATATCCAGTTTGTACTCTAGCTCGACTGGTGTAATAGAATCCACTTTTGCCAGATTATCGTTTATATTAGGATTATTACTTTCAAAGAAGCGAAATTTGTTATCGTAGACGAATATTTCTTCATCACTAAAGTCATTGTTGTTATTACTATCCAGAATAAGAACTTGTTTTCCACTTTTAAAGCCTGAAATAATGTTGATATGTGCTTCAGAGTACTCGTTGGTCATTTTTAATGAATCTCTCAGGCCTTTTTGGTCGTATTCATGAGGAAAAAGAGCAGTTCGATAGTACCCTTTGTGCAAATTCTCCGTAACAACCTGAAAACTGTCCAAATTGGGAATTCCTTTCAGTTTTTCAAGATTTTGCTTGTAAAATTCAGGGTAGACATCTTTCATTGACAATAGTAAGAGCTGAGATTGACGATTGTCGTAATATTCCAGACTTTTATCAGTTCTTTCCAGCGTAACAGTAATGTTGGAATTTTCATCTTTTGTACTCTCACAGCTGCTCCATAAAAGGAGAAAAGCCATAGATATTACACACTTCTGAAATTTATAATTTGCAATCATTTATTATATTTTGTTTTTTCCAGAGCTTTATGAAAGCTTCTGTGGATATTTGCCTGGTAGGCTCCACCAAAGAGAAGTGTCCCTTTTCAGAGAACAAAAGATTCAATTTCTGGTAGCCGAATTCCTGTTTCTTAAAGAGGTTAATTCAATAATTATAAATTATTTGTTCGTTCCAACCTTCTATATTTAGCGGTAATTCATTTTGTCCGTCCAGCTGAAACGGCGTTAAGTCGAAAGAAACAGTTTTTTGAAAAACCGCTAAACAATCTTGATTGTTAATCAATTCTATTTTAACAGACCTCTGTAACGGAAAAACTGTATAAAAAGCGTCCACACTAAACAAATTCATTTCCCAAGTTTCAGAGTCGCAACCGCTTGAGCTGACAGTTACTTTTAAACAATTCCCGTTCAGTTGAATTTCAGATACGGTGTAATTAGATGTATTGATTTCATTGAAATTTTCTTCTGCAATAACTTCTGCAACAGAGTCGCAGGTGAGTTCGTTGGGTGAATTCTCATCATCTTTGGAACAGGAAATGAATAGTAAACTACAAAAAGCAGTCAATAAAAAATTCTTTTTCATAGCAAATCAATTCTTAATCCAATCAAGAGTATAGTAGTTGGTTCAGTCGGAGCAATTGTTTACAATGTCTCGTATAAAAACAGTGCTGCGGGTGAGCCTGATTTTCCGCAGGAAAATCAGGCGCCGCACGCGAGCACGGACCTTTCTTATTGAGACTGAAATAAGCATTGTTCTTATATATTGTACCTGTTGCACAAGTTAGCCAAAAGTGTTAATTTACTGCATGCAAGGCAAGAAAATTTATCAGGAAAAACTCTTCACTTTCTTCCGTTTAAGTGACAGGATCTCAGAAGAAAATTTTTACAGAAGGTTAAAAGATGCCCTGAACCTGAAGTTTCTTTATCCCCTTACCCGGAAGTTTTATGGGGAGAGCGGACAAAAAAAGTATCGACCCGGTGGTCTTTTTTAAGATCTGGTTGGTGGAATATTTGGAAAACATCACTACGGATCGTGGCGTTATGAACCACTGCGCCATGCGGCTGGACATCCTTTATTTTCTGAATTATGGTGGTGAGTTCAA
>JACLAD010015485.1_pt1 | contig 66726 bp, 67 predicted proteins | sample 8027901 | NCBI WGS metagenome assembly JACLAD01 (sample SAMN15725071, study PRJNA655200) | protist metagenome | isolation source: fluorescence activated cell sorting (FACS) single amplified genomes of... | place: Spain: Blaines Bay Microbial Observatory, Mediterranean Sea | collected 2016-07-05 | reverse complement strand
CGGGGATCAACAACTGCTGGCCTTCACGGATCGCAAGGTCAGACCCCAGACCGTTCCATTCCGCCAGCGCGGCCACAGGCACATCGTACAAACGCGCGATCTGGAACGCCGTTTCGCCACGGGCCACGCGGTGCAATCCGGGTTCTTGCCCCGTTTGCGGCGCGGGTGTCGCGGCGGCGGGTGTTGTTGTCTGTTCGCCTGCGCGGTCAATCGCGTCAGAGGCCAGCGTCGTCACATTCACCGCAGGAGGCTGAGTGGGGGCCGTGGTCACGGCGCCCGTCGCAGGTGAGGGTTCGGCCACGCGCGCGGGCAGGGCCACGATTTCATCGCGGCGCAGGGCCACATCGGCGTCGACGCCGTTGAAGGCGGCCAGTGCATTGGCGTCCAAATTCAGGCGGGTCGCGATCTGGCGGACGGTTTCGCCACGCTGGGCCACGACCACCTGATAATTGGGGTAGGAAATCACGCCACGGTCATCGGGGCGGGGCCGGTCGGCCAGGTTCTGGGCGGCTGCCGTGGTGTTAAATCCACCGCCCAACCCCCTGAGGTCACTGTCCAAATTCAGCGGGGTCAGGTTGAAATTCTCGTCGCAGGCGGCAAGGGCCAGCAGGGCCGTTGAGGCCAGACAGACGGACCGGATGCGGGATATGCTTTGGCGGGGCATTGTGGCTCACTCCTCAGGATGTCGGATCTTATGCCCGACTTTGCAGTGTTATACCGCGATTTCAGTCTTTCCCCAAGCCCTCAAGCAAGGGGACGAAGCGCACTGGGCGAATTTCCTCATACTCGAACCCTGTTTCTGTGCGGCTGACGCGGATCAATTGCTGGACGCTGTCCGACTGCCCCACGGGCAGGACCATGATGCCCCCCACCTTAAGCTGTGCCAGCAGTGGCCCGGGCGGGTCCTCGGCGGCGGCGGTCACAAGGATGCGGTCAAAGGGGGCCTGATCGGGCAGGCCGAAACTTCCGTCGGCGGTGAAGGCCGTCAGATTGGTGATGTCGAGCTTGGTAAAGATCGCGCGGGCATCGCGCATCAGCGTCTTGTGCCGGTCCACCGTATAGACGCGGCGCGCCAGATGGCTGAGGATTGCGGCCTGATAACCAGAGCCCGTCCCGACCTCGAGGACCTTGTCACGCGGTTGCACCTGCAAGGCCTGCGTCATCAGGCCGACGACGGACGGCTGACTGATGGTCTGGCCGCAGGCAATAGGCAGGGGCATGTCGTCATAGGCGCGATCGGCGAAATGGCCTTTGACAAACAGGGCGCGGTCCGTGCGTTCCATGGCCGTCAACACCCGCGCGTCCGTCACGCCTTTGGAGCGCAGCGCGAACAGGAATTGCATCTGGCGTTCGGCAAGCGTGGACATCATGAGAGGCGTGTTTCGAGGTCTGACAAAAGATCATGGGCCGTCAAATCGGCGCGCATGGGGGTGATGGAGGTGTAGCCGTCAAGGTTCGCGGTCACATCGGTGCCCGCGCCCGTTGGCACGTCTTGCGGGCCACCGGTGACCCATAAAAAGCGGCGGCCGTTGGGGGCCGTGACCGGCGTCATGCCGAACTTGGTGTCGCGGCGGAACCCTTGGGACGCGACTTTGTGGCCTTTGACATCACGGGCGGACACGGGCGGGAAATTGACGTTGTAGAACACGCGGTAGTCGTCCTGCGTCCAGATGCCTTTTTCCCAGATGGCGCGGACGGTGGCCGCACCATGGACTGCTGCGGCCTCAAACGGGTCATCCAGATCGCGGTTGCCAGGGCCGAAAAATTGGCTGAGCGCAATGCCGGGCACGCCTTGCAAGGCGGCCTCCATAATCGCGCCGATGGTGCCGGAGTAGAGCGTGTTGTCGGCGGCGTTATTGCCGCGGTTGACGCCGGACAGGATCAGATCGGGGGGCGTGTCTTTCATCACATCATAGAGCGCGGCCAGCACGCAATCCGCAGGTGCGCCCTCCATAGCAAACCGTTTGGGGCCGAATTCGGTGATCAACGAGGGGTGCGCATAGCTGATGCAATGGCCCACACCTGATTGTTCAAATGCGGGGGCGACGGTCCAGACCTCTCCATCTTGGCCAGCGACGTCGCGGGCGATGGCTGTCAGCGTGGCCAGACCGGGGGCATTGATGCCGTCGTCGTTGGTGATGAGAATGCGCATGATGTGCCCCTTTGTGGATGTGATACGCCAGCGGGTTTGGGCCGACAAGCGGGGGCGTGCAGTGGGCGCGCGGGCGTTGCAGGAAAGACTCTGACGGGCCGGGATTTGAGGCGGGCCGACCCTCCGGGGGGAGTTTTTTGGGCCAGATGAAGACGGGACGCGCAAATCCGCCACGGGCGCGCGGGACGGCAGACGGGGCTAGGCGAGGATATCGGGCAGCAAGCGGGTGGCCTCTTCGCGGGGGTCCGCCAGCGTGCTGCGGTCTTCGCCGGGATAGAACCGCGCGCGGGTGGCGCTGGCCATGGGCTGCGGTTGCAGGATTTTCACCTGCGGGCCGGTTCTGGCCGTTTCTGTCTGCCACGATTGGGCCAGCGCGATCTGGGCCGATTTGGTCGCCCCGTAGGAGCCGAAAAACGGCGCTCCGCCGCGTGGGTCGTCAAGAAACACCGCTTTGCCTGCTGCCCCCAGAAGCGGTGCCACATAAGAAATCAGCCGCGATGTGGCGGTCAGGTTCACATCTATCGATTTGCTGAAATCGGACGGGTTGACGTGGCTGGCAGGGGTCAGTGGTGCTGCGTGAATGGCGGCGTGGACCCACAGATCGAGGCTGCCCCAGCGATCAAAGATCGACCGGCACAGCTGTTGCATGGCGGCGTCCACGGTGATGTCCATGGGGGCCAATGTGGCCTCACCGCCCAAGGCTTTGATCCGGTCGTCGAGGTCTTCGAGCGCCCCGGTGGTGCGCCCGAGTGCGATGATGTGATGGGTGGGGGCCAAAGCCTCAGCCAAGGCCGCGCCCAGCCCGCGGGAGGCGCCGGTGATCAATGCAGTTTTCATAGGCGTTCTTTAGGCGCGCGCGCGCGGTTTGGCAATGCGTGCGGCTAGCCGATGACAAGGCGGTGCATGGTCTGGCCATCGGCCACCATCGCCCAGCCGTCGCCCGTCCCGATGAGGGTCAACCCGTCTTGGGGTGTGCCTTGATCGAGCATCAGGTTGGCCCCGTGGCGGCGGATGAGGGCGCGGGCGCTGTCGGCGGTTGTGTAGATGCCCAGCAGGGTCAGCGGCCGGTTGAGGCCGGTGGCAGGTTCGGTGGCCGCGCGGGCGGTTTCCGCGTTGGTCGTTGGCATGGTATCGCTCCGATCAGTCGTGTCGAAGGCGATTTAGGCATCATGCTGCAGGTGCGAAAGGGGGTGTGACGGAGCGTCAGACCGCCTCGGCACGAAATGGCCGATGGGCCTTGTTTTGCGGGCGTTATTCTGCAGCCGTTTTCATTTCAAACCCCTGTTCCAGCATGTCTGCCGGTTTGACGGGGTATTCGCCGGAGAAGCAGGCGTCGCAATACCGGGGCGCCTTTGGGTCGCGGCCCGATGCTTCGCCCACGGCTCGGTAGAGGCCGTCGAGGGAGATGAATTTCAGGCTGTCGACGCCCAGATGGTCGCGCATTTCATCCTCGGACATTGTGGCGGCCAGCAGCTTTTCGCGCTGGGGCGTGTCGACGCCGTAAAAGCACGGCCATGCGGTGGGGGGCGACGCGATGCGGAAGTGAACTTCAGCCGCGCCCGCATCGAGAATCATGTCCTTGATCTTGCGCGAAGTGGTGCCGCGCACCACGCTGTCGTCCACCAAAATGACCCGTTTGCCTTGGATCAACGCGCGGTTCACGTTGAGTTTCAGGCGCACCCCCATGTTGCGGATGCTTTCTGTGGGCTCAATAAACGTGCGGCCCATGTATTGGTTGCGGATGATGCCCATGGCGTAGGGAATGCCCGATTCCAGCGAATAGCCGATGGCCGCAGGCGTGCCTGAATCGGGCACGGGGCAGACCAGATCGGCCTCCACGGGGTTTTCCTTGGCCAGTTCGCGGCCAATGTTTTCGCGGGTTTCATAGACGCTGCGCCCGCCAAGGATGCTGTCGGGGCGGCTGAAATAGACGTGTTCAAAGATGCAGAACCGCGATTTTGCGGGGCGGAAGGGGTGGTGGCTTTGCACGCCTTTTTCCGTGATGACGACCATTTCGCCGGGTTCGATTTCGCGCACGAATTTGGCGTTGATGATGTCGAGGGCACAGGTTTCAGACGCCAGCACCCAGCCGTCGCCCAATTGGCCCAGCACCAGCGGGCGCACGCCCAGCGGGTCGCGGCAACCGATCAGTTTGGTGCGGGTCATGGCGACAACGGAAAACGCGCCTTCGACTTTGCGCAGCGCCTCTTCCATGCGGTCGGGGATGGAATTGCCCATGGACCGCGCCATCAGGTGGATGATGCATTCGCTGTCTGATGAGCTTTGGAAGATCGACCCGCGCCCGATCAGTTCTTTGCGCAGCGCCATGGCGTTGGTGATGTTGCCGTTGTGGGCGATGGCCGCACCGCCCATGGCGAATTCGCCAAAGAAGGGCTGCACGTCGCGGATCTGGGTGGCGCCCTTTGATCCGGCGGTGGAATAGCGCACATGGCCGATGCCGATGGGGCCGGGGATCATGGCCAGCGTGTCTTCGTCGGTGAAATTGTCGCGCACCAGCCCGAATCGGCGGGCGGAGTTGAACCCCTGTTCGGGATCATGGGTGACGATGCCGCCTGCCTCTTGTCCGCGGTGTTGCAAGGCGTGCAGGCCAAGGGCCACAACGGAGGCCGCGTTGGCGACGCCGACCACGCCGAACACCCCGCATTCTTCCTTGAGTTTATCGTCGTCGAAGGGATGGGCGGGGGGCATTTGATCGCGCAAAGTCTGGGACACGTGGGGCAGCTCCGAATCCGGGGTGGCGTGTGGGGGCGGTTTAACCCTTCGTTACGATTCTGTCACGTAAGGATCGGCGGTTTTGGGCTGGGCCTGTGGCGCGCAGATGACTAGGCTGATGACCAATCACAATGAAGGGACAGCGGATGGTTGGTTTGATTGCAGCAGCGGCGATGGTGGCATCGTTTTTCCTGCCTTGGGTGGCCTTTTTCGGCACCGAATTGGCACCCGTCTACTTCTTTGATGAAAACGCCCCGCCCATGGGGGATTACCCATGGCGGGTCTATGCCGTGATGGCCAGCTTTGTCGTCGCGGCTTTGGCGGTTCTTTGCGTTGTTTTGCGCCGCAGGGCCGGTCTGGTCATGTTGATCGCGGGGGGTATTCCGGTGGGCCTGATCGCGGAGCCCATCCTGCGCGGTGTGGATCAGATACAGGACCTGCCCGTAGAGGTGCCGCGCGGGCTTCCGGGGGGGGGGCGATGTGCAGGGCCTGCTGGACACGCTGTCGCAATATATCGCGATTGGCCTGCCAATGTATCTGATCGCGGCGGCCGTTTTGGTCTTGGTGGGGCTGGTTCGCGTGGTGCGCGGGACCTGACCGGTTATTCAGGTGCGCCGCAGTTGCCGACCAACTGTTCGTACTGTGTGGTGATCCAGCCCAAAGCGGCCTCCGGGTCGCGGTCTTCGACGGACCCCGTGAGGTTGGAGAACACAGCGATGGCGCGGGAATTTTCAATCATTTCGATGTTTTGGGACTCCAGCACCGTTTGGTAGACGAAGAACGCAACGGCGACCAACAGAATGCCGCGCAGGGCACCAAACAGGAACCCAAGGCCCTGATCGAGCCCACCCAACACCGACCGTTGGATCAGCGATGAAAAGAGCGGCGTAAAGATCGACGCAATCACCAGAACCACGGCAAAGACGGCTGCGAAGGCGGCGATGATGCTAAGTTCACAGCTGTCGCCAATGAAATCCCCGATGACGGGAATTTGGCGGACCAACGGGGTCACCTGATCGGCAAAGATGAAGGCCACGATGGTGGCGACGATCCAGCCCGCGATGGCCAAAGCCTCACGTACGAAACCACGGCTGTAGGCCAGCAAAGCGGACAACACGATGATGAGGGCCACGACGCCGTCGATAATAGTAAAGTCAGCCATGGTATTCCCGATCTACGCTGGGGGCTATCTGGCCCCGAAAACCTGTTCCACAAACGTGTGAAGGTCCTGCATTTCGCGCACCCCGACACCTGCGTCACCGCCGCGCTTTGCGCGCACCGGCGTGATTGCGGAGGTAAAACCAAGTTTTGACGCTTCTTTCAACCGATTTTCGGTCTGGGGCGCCGGTCGTAGGCCCCCTGAGAGGCTGATTTCGCCAAATATGACACTTTCCTTGGGCAGTGCCGCGTCTTCACGTGCGGAAATCAGCGCAGCAGCCACCGCCAGATCGGCGGCAGGTTCGCTCACCCGCAGGCCGCCTGCCACGTTGAGGTACACATCAAGCCCCGTGAAAGGCACACCCGCGCGGGATTCGAGGACGGCAAGGATCATCGCCAAACGCGAGCCATCCCAGCCCACAACCGTGCGGCGCGGCTGGCTGTGGGGGGAGGGCGCCACAAGCGCCTGAAATTCGCACAACATGGGCCTCGACCCTTCGATGCCCGCAAAAACCACCGACCCCGGTGCCGGATCGCCGCGTTCGCTGAGAAACAGCGCGGAGGGGTTTTTAACCTCAGCCAGACCTTTGCCCGTCATCTCAAACACGCCGATTTCATCGGCGGGACCAAAGCGGTTTTTGACCGCCCTTAGGATGCGGAACTGGTGGCCCCGTTCGCCTTCGAAATAAAGAACCGTGTCGACCATATGTTCGACCACACGCGGGCCCGCGATGGCGCCTTCTTTGGTGACATGGCCCACCATGACCACGGCGATGCCCCGCGATTTGGCAAAAGACGTCAGTTCATGGGCCGCCGCGCGGACTTGGGATACGGAACCCGGTGCGGCCTCGACCGTGTCGAGCCACATGGTCTGGATGGAATCGATGATGACGAAATCGGGCTGCTCCGCCTCAAGTGTGGTCAGAATATCGCGAAGGTTGGTTTCCGATGCGAGTTTGACGGGGCTTTCCGTCAACCCCAATCGCCGCGCGCGCATTTGCACCTGCGAGGCCGATTCCTCACCCGAGATATAGAGGACCTTCAGCCCGTTGCGGGCAAACCTTGCGGCGGCCTGCAACAAAAGCGTGGATTTGCCGATGCCCGGATCGCCGCCCACCAGGAGGGCCGAAGCTTTGACCAGACCGCCGCCCAGCGTGCGGTCCAATTCCCCCACGCCGGATAGCGTGCGGGGCGGTTCCTTTTCGGTCGTGGCCAAGTCGGTGAGGGTGATTTCCTTACCGCGGATGCCGCCCATGGCCTTTTTCGATTTTGGGCCTGTGGACAGCGGCTTGACCTCTTCGATCGTGTTCCATTCGCCGCAGGTATCGCAGCGGCCTGACCACTTGGTCGTGGCGGCGTTGCATTTGGAACAGATGTAGGTGGGATCTTTGGCCATGTTCTTGTTTTGGTCCTGTTTCGCGTTGGACGCAAGGGCCGCGTGTGCAGCCTGTGTGGGATTTGAGTTTTTTTGGCCAGATGAAGGGGGGACCGCGGCGTGTTACCGGGGTTGTTTTGCCAGATGGCGGGCGGTGAGGATGGACACCGCGATGGAGCCTATGACGCAGGCGGTGAAAAGATAAAGGCCCCAGCCGCCCTCAACCGTGACGCGGCCAGCACCTTTGACGACCACCACATAAAGCGCGATGAGAAAGATGTCAGCCATGGCCAGTTTGCCCAGATAGCCCAGCACGGGCAGCGTTTTCGCCTTGAGCAGGTCAAAATGCACAAGGGCCAGGCCAATGGTTTTGAGGTACGGCGCGAAGATCGCAAAAGCCGTGACAATCAGCGCAAGGAACACATCACTGGCCCAAAGCGATTGCACGCCCGAGATGACCGAAATTTCGTCCATGCCAAAAATGGGCAGCAGGGCCGCGCGCAAAAGCGGTGCGAACCACGCGATGGGAAAAAGGACAAGCAGCGACAGGTTGGCTGCGCGAAGGATGTTAAGCATGTCAGGCCCTTGAGCGTTTCAAACCTTGTCGCCCAAAGCAAAACGCCCCGCAAGGGCGAGGCGTTTTAAAGATTATTCGGCTGCGGGTTTTTGCGGCAGGGGCACGATCTCGGCGCTGTCTTTGCCCAAGGTGTAGCCCAGTCCGGGCAGCGTGGCCTCCAGCTGTTCTTCAAGCTGGCTCAGTTGGCTGGCCACGACGCTTTCTTCCAGTTCGACCTGCTGGGACCATTTGCGGATGTCGCGCAGGTTGTGGTGGGCCTCAACGATGAGGGTTTGCTGACGCTCGACCTCTTCTTGACGTTGACGCAGGAAGGTTTTGGCGCGGGCGACCTTTTCGTCGTTGTAGATATCGGCCAGTTCGCGCGACTGATGGGACATTTGGGCGGCCAATTCCATGATCTGCGGCTCCAACGTGTCCAGATCAGGGTGATCGCGAAGATAGGCGAGGCGTTCGCGCACAGCGTCGAATTCCGAACTCATCGTGAAGACGCCGGAGCGGTCGGCGGTGTGGCAGACGTGATAGGCACGGGCCACGTCCTCCATCGACACACGAAAATCGCGGTGTGCGCGTTCCAGCGACATGATGCGGCCCGCGCTGGGCATGAAGAAAAAGAGAGAGGCCAGCATGACCGTCAGCGCGATTTGCGTGACCATGCCTGCGTTGGGAACGGTATACTCCCCGAAGACAGCGGTGAACGTCAGCCATGGCACCGCACCGAATGCGGCGGCAGTGGTGTAGGCAATGGCCGCAAGGCCCGTCACCAGAATGAGACCCAAAGACATAGAATGAAGCACACGGTGACCACGTGCCACCAAAGACCGATCAGACACTTAGAACCCCCCAGGTTTGGCTGTTTAGATCGTTAACTCTAATCTAGGCAAAAAGTTGCCGACGCCTAAGGGGAAAAACGCAAAAACTGTCACCAAGTCATGAATTCCGGAAGAAAAACAGGATCTTGCAGAGGTTTGTTTCCGAATGAGCGACAAAACGTCTGGTCTAAAGGGATTGTTTTGGGCGTTGTGTAGGGGGACATCTTGTAGTTCGAAAATCCGCCTCCACTATATACAGCACAGCAGAGCACATCTGCGGAAACCTACGCCAGATTGAATACGATTCGGTGTCTACAGCGCAAAGTTGATCTGGCTCAGGTTCACAAACGCCCCGATGCCAGCCATCAACAGCAGGCCACCGATGACCAAGAAGACGCGATAGGGATGTTTGGACCGCTTGGTTCGGATCGCGCCGATCCCGCCCCAGAGGACCAAGATAAGTCCCACCAGCGGAAGCAGGTAGGCTGCGACGAGAAGGGCGATAAGGTCCATGCGTAGTCCTTGTGTTGTGGTGGGTCGCGCCGACAGCCGTCAGAGGGACCAGTCCGCTTGACCGAGGGCGTAGGCGTAAAGAGCGAACAGTCCTGCGGCGATGACAAGCCCCACAAGTAACACAATCACCAGGATTTTTGCCCAACGTTGGCCTTTGCCCCAGCCGGTGTAGGCCAGCGCGATCAAAAGAACGGGGAGGGCCACGGGCCCCACATCAAAGAGCAGGTCGATCATCTGACAGCCTCAATCGGGCCTGTGGCGCGACCGTTGATGAACTGCGCAAGATACGGGTCGTCCGCGTGGTCGAGGTCTGCCACGGGGCCGGTCCAGCGGATTTTGCCATCGTGCAGCATCGCCACGTCGTCTGCGATGGCACGGACGGAGGACATGTCGTGGGTGATGGTGATGGCTGTGACGCCCAGATCGGTGACAATTTCGCGGATCAGGTCGTTGATGACACCCGCCATGATCGGATCAAGGCCGGTTGTCGGTTCGTCGAAAAAGATCACCTCGGGATCAGCGGCAATGGCACGGGCGAGGCCCACACGTTTTTGCATGCCGCCCGACAGCTCAGCGGGCAGGCGGTCGGCCACGTCGGCGGACAGGCCGACACGGCGCAGTTTGTCGAGTGCTGTGGCGCGCGCCGTGGCACGCGGTTGTTTGAGGCTGCCGCGCAGCAGACGGAAAGCCACATTTTGCCACACGGGCAGGCTGTCAAACAGGGCAGCACCTTGGAACAGCATCCCGAAGCGGGCCAAAAACGCGTCGCGATCGGTTTTAATGATGTCGGTGCCGTCCACGGTGATGGTGCCGCTGTCCGGTGGGACAAGGCCAAGGACAGATTTGATCAGCACCGATTTGCCCGTGCCCGACCCCCCGATGACGACCATGGAGCGACCTTTACCCACGTGCAGATCGACACCGCGCAGCACGGCATTGGCCCCGAAGGATTTATGGACGTTGTCCAGAGTGATCATGGACGGATGGTCCCTGCGGGGCGGGCGGCCAAAATTCGCGAATTTTGGCGGCGCGGGGGAAGGGGGTGTGAATGGTTCATGCGGAAAAGAACGCCTCTGTCAGGGCGAAGTTGGCCGCGAGGATCGCCACGGCGGCGGCGACCACGCTGGATTTTGTCGCACGGCCCACGCCCATGGCGCCGCGGTCGCTGTGCATGCCGTAGTAGCACCCCATGAGTGCTGCGATGAACCCGAAGACAGCCCCCTTAACGAGGCTTGAGACGATGTCTGTTGCCGTCAGAAAATCGGCGGTGTTTTGCAGGTAGGCTGCCGCGTTGAACCCCAGTCGTTCGGTGCCCACCAGATAGCCGCCATAGATGCCGATGATGTCGCCCACGGCAACAAGCACGGGCATGACCAAGGTGGCGGCCAGCACGCGGGGCAGGGTCAGGTATTTCATCGGGTTGGTGGACAGCGTGACCAGCGCGTCGATCTGTTCGGTCACCTTCATGGTGGCGATTTCGGCGGCGATGGACGACGTCACCCGTGCGGCGATCATCAGGCCCACCAACACCGGCCCCAATTCGCGCACCATGCCGATGGCCACGATCTGGGGCACCACGGCCTCCGCCGAAAAGCGCGCGCCGCCTGCGAAGATTTGCAGGGCCAGCGCGCCGCCCGTGAAAAGCGCCGTGAGGCCTACGACAGGGAGGGAGAAAAAGCCGATCTGGATCAGGGCGCTGCCAAATTCACGCCCGTAAAACGGGGGGCGGATCAGATGTGACAGGGTCTCGCCCGTGAACACCGCCAAGCGGCCAATGGCTGCGAGAAAGGCCAGACAGGTGGCCCCCAGACGCCCAAGCAGCGTGATCATCCGCCCGAATAGCGGCGTTGATAGCGCGCGCCCAATGACGTCAGAATTTCATAGCCGATGGTGCCCGCCCGTGCGGCCAAGGCATCCACGGTCTGGTCGGGGCCAAGGATTGACAGCGCACCCGGCAGGTCGGGCAGGTCGGTCACATCGGCGGTGATCAAATCCATGGAGACGCGGCCCACGACAGGCACCTCTTGCGACCCATGATACAGATGCGCACCAGCCCCCAAGGCGCGGATTAAGCCGTCGGCGTAACCCCCTGATACGGTTGCAATCTTGGATGGGCGCTGGGCTGTCCAACTGTTGCCGTAGCCCACGGTTTCACCCACCTCCACTTCGCGGATCTGGATCACCGGCAAGTCGAGGTAAGCGACCGGTTGCGCATCGGCAAAAGGCAGGCCGCCATACAGGCCCACGCCGGGGCGGACCATGTCGAAATGATACTCAGGCCCCAGCAAAATGCCGCCTGTGGCCGCCAAGGATCGGGGCACGGAAATGCCGTCGGTCATCAGGTGAAATTGGTCCAGCTGCTGGCGGTTCATCGGGTGGTCCGGTTCATCGGCGCAGGCCAGATGGGAGATCACCATGCGGCAGTTTTGCGACAGCGCAATTTCCGCAACACTGGCCCATTCGGACATCTCAAGCCCCAGCCTGTTCATGCCGGTGTCCAGTTGCATCCCGAAGGGGTGTTCGGGCAGACCTTCAAGGTGGCGGGTCAGTTGGCCGACAGTGTTGATCATCGGCGTCAACATCATATCCGCGATCATATCCGTATCGCCACGCATATGGCCCGAGAAGATGCAGATTTCCACATTAGGACCAAGGGCTTGGCGCAATGCTGCACCTTCTTCAGCCACAGCCACGAAGAACCGTTTGACGCCAGCCCGCATCAGCGCGCGCCCGACTTTGTCCGCGCCCAGACCATAGCCATCGGCCTTCACCACGGCGGCGGTTTCAGCGGAGGAGAGAGCATCCAAAGCGCGCCAGTTCGTGGTCAGCGCGTTCAGATCAACATTGAGAAAACCAGTAGACATGAGCGTGTTTGTGACAGGGGCGGATGGGTGCTGCAAGGGGCTGCATCGGTTTGGCAGGATCGCGCCCGATTTCGAGTCCGGATTTAGGTATTTTTGAACCAGAGAAACGGGGCCGCGCGGATGACCTCTACGCGGTTTAGAATTCCTGATCGCTGCCTTGCTGCCACGGTTTCACAAGGTTGCCGAAGCGGGTGAATTCCGGTGTGAAGCTAAGTTCAACCGTGCCGATGGGGCCGTGACGTTGTTTGCCGATGATGACTTCTGCCTTGCCAAAGAGGCTGTTCATCTTGTCCTGCCAGACGGCCATGGCCTCAAGGTTGCTGTCATCGGGCTTTTCGCGTTCGACGTAGTATTCGCCGCGGTAGACGAACATGACGACGTCGGCGTCTTGCTCAATCGAGCCGGATTCGCGCAGGTCCGAGAGCTGCGGGCGTTTGTCTTCGCGGCTTTCGACCTGACGGGACAGCTGGGACAGGGCGATGACCGGGATGTTGAGTTCCTTGGCGATGGCCTTGAGGCCCATGGAAATCTCACCGATTTCCTGCACACGGTTGTCGGACGTGCCGCGCACCAGCTGCAAATAGTCCACGATCAGCAGGTCCAACCCATGGGTCCGTTTCAGACGGCGGGCACGGGCGGCCAGCTGGCTGATCGGGATGGCGGCGGTGTCGTCGATGAAAAGCGGGCAGGCCTCAAGCTGTTTGGCGGCGTCCACAAAGCGGCGGAATTCGCCTTCGGTCATGTCGCCTTGGCGGATTTTGTGGCTGGAGATTTCGGAGGCTTCGGCAAGGATACGACCCGCCAGCTGTTCGGCCGACATCTCAAGCGAGAAAAAGCCCACCACACCGCCATCGACCGCCCCTTCGGACCCGTCGGGCATTTTGCCCTTTTTGTAGGCCTTGGCGACGTTGTAGGCGATGTTGGTCGCGAGGGACGTTTTGCCCATGGATGGACGACCGGCCAGTATCAGAAGGTCGGATTTGTGCAGGCCGCCCAATTTTCCATCCAGATCGATCAGGTCCGTGGCCACACCAGCCAGCCCGCCGTCACGTTGATAGGCGGAATTGGCGACGTTGACGGCTTCGGTTACCGCCTTGAGGAAGGACTGAAAGCCCCCTTCGGACGTGCCTTGTTCAGCCAGTTTATAAAGCGCCTGTTCGGCTTCGACGATTTGTTCTTTGGGTTCAGAGGCAACATCGACCTTGGCGGCTTTGGTGGCGATGTCCTGGCCCACCGTGATCAATTCGCGGCGCACGCTGAGGTCATAGATCATCTGCGCATAATCGCGTGCGGCAAAGGCGGAAATCGCGGCACCGGCCAGACGCGCCAGATAGGCAGGGCCGCCCAGTTCTTTCAGCCCCTCGTCGTCTTCAAGAAACGCCTTGAGCGTCACCGGCGAGGCGAGGTTGTTTTTGGCAATGCGGGCCGCGGCGGTCTCAAAAATGCGGGCGTGGACGGGATCGTAGAAATGCTCCGGTCCGACGATGGAGGCCACGCGGTCAAAGATGTCGTTGTTGGTCAGGATCGCGCCCAAGAGCTGCTGTTCGGCTTCGATGGAATGGGGGGCATTGTCGACATTGGCCTCGGTTGTGCCCGATGCGTTGAAAGTCGTGATCTCGTTCATGGCCTGTCCCCTTTGTCGCGTCGCCGGATCGGTTGTGGCGCGTCCCACCGCGGACCTGTGTGATACAAAGCCGCCCCGCCCAGCGCAAATTGTATAAAGCTGTGGATAGGATGTTGGCGACAGTGTGCCACAAAATATGGCCTGCGCCTAGGGGCGGCCGGCCATATGTGGTAAAACAGGCGGCGCTTCGGCCTTAACTATTTTTTAACAATCAGGCGTGGGCGGCGGACCAACCTGCGGGGTCCTTCAGATAGGCCTCAACTGCGTCCAACGTGGCCGCATCAAAGGAATCGGAGGCTTTTGCTTCGGCCAGAACATCCCACCATGTGCACAGATGCAAAAGCTGCACGCCGTGATCGGCCAGCGTCTGTTCGACGCCTTCAAAGATGCCATAAAAGAAGATGACGGCGGTGGCGTTACAGGTCGCGCCGGTGTCGCGGATCGCATCAACGAAGGACAGTTTTGATCCGCCATCGGTCGTCAGGTCCTCAACCAACAACACCCGCTGGCCTTCGGTCATGACACCTTCGATGCGCGCGTTGCGTCCGTAGCCTTTGGGCTTTTTGCGCACGTATGTCATGGGGAGGGCCAGACGTTCGGCCATCATCGCACCAAAGGGAATACCGGCGGTTTCGCCGCCTGCGACGTTGTCAAAGGCCTCAAACCCCACTTCGCGCATGGTGGTGACGGCCAGAAAATCCATCAAAGTGGTGCGGATGCGCGGAAATGAAATCAGCTTGCGACAATCCACATAGGTGGGGGCCTTTTTGCCCGACGCATGGGTGAACGGCTCTGTGGCGTTGAAATCAATCGCGCCGATCTCAATCAGCATCCGTGCGGTCAGCCGCGCAATCTCGGCCTTGTCAGGGTAGGAGGTGGGGATCATGGCGATGGGGTCCTTCATTCATCTGGCCCGAAAACTCCCGCCGGAGGCAACAAATTTCCGGAAATTTGTTCGTCTAAAATTCGGGAATTTTAGTCAGCCTTCGACGCTCCAATGCAGCGGGAAGCCGGGATCAAAAACGGTGACGGGGCCGTCGCCGGTTTCAATCTGGTCCGGATAAGTGACGGGCGCGCCGCGGGTGAGGGTGATCGTCTCGTCATTTGGGTCCAACCCGTAGAACCGGGGACCCGCGAAGGAGGTGAAGTTTTCCAACTTGTCCAAGGCGCCTGCGGCATCGAACACTTCTGCCAGACAGGACATGGTGTTGGGCGCCGTAAAGCAGCCCGCGCAGCCGCAAGGCAGGAATTTATTGGCATCCGTATGCGGCGCGGAATCCGTGCCCAGAAAGAACCGTTTGTCGCCAGAGATGGCGGCGGCCACCAGCGCGATACGGTGCTTTTCCCGTTTGGCCACGGGCAGGCAGTAATAATGGGGTTTGATCCCGCCTGCCAGAATGTGGTTGCGATTGATGATCAGGTGGTGCGTCGTGATCGTGGCCGCCAGATTGGACCGGCTGTCGCGGACGTAGTCCACCGCATTTTCCGTCGTCACATGTTCCATGATGATCTTGAGGTCGGGGACCTTTTTGCGGATCGGTTTCAGCACGCGGTCGATGAACACGGCCTCGCGGTCAAAAATGTCGATGTCCGCGTCCGTCACTTCGCCGTGCACACACAGCGGCAGGCCGATTTCAGCCATGCGCTCCAGAACGGGGCGGACCTTGTCAAAATCCTTCACCCCGGAGGCGGAGTTCGTCGTGGCCCCCGCAGGATAGAGTTTCACCGCCGTGATGATGCCGTCTGCAAAGGCCTGCGCCAGATCGCCTGCGTCAGTGTCTTCGGTCAGATAACAGGTCATCAGCGGGCGGAATCGGCTGCCCTCGGGCAGGGCGGCCATGATCCGGTCGCGGTAGGCGCTGGCTTGGGCGCCAGTCACCACCGGGGGCACCAGATTGGGCATGATGATGGCACGCGCGAAGTGGGCGGCGCTCATGGGGGCCACGGCTTGCATCATGGCACCGTCTCTGAGGTGCAGATGCCAGTCATCGGGGCGGCGGATTGTCAGGCGGTCAGGCTGTGTCTTAGGCATGTCCCCGCCTTACACCGCTTGAGGGAAACTGGGAAGAGGGTTCCCCCTTGCGCGTAGGTTTCACTTGCGGAAAATGACGCAAGCTAAAAAGGGAATTAAATATGCTCGGATTTATTATTGCCGTTATCGCAGGCGGCGTCACACCCATGATCGAGGGCCCTGTTGCGCGCCCGGTCGCCCGTGCCTTGGGCAAAAACATCGAAATTCAGGACAGTGAAATCCGCCTGATCGCGTTTATGGTCGCGATGATTGGTGCTGCCATCCTGTGCGTGATCTTCGACAGCGGCTCTGCGCTGGGTCTGATGGTCGGCGGCAGCTTGGGCTATTTCGGCATGCGTCTGGTGCGCTGGGTGCAGCGGATCATCGAAGGCCGTCGCGACTGAACGTGTCTTAGGCTCAGGGCGTGATGCCCTGGGCCTCCAATTCGGCCAGCTTTTGGGCAAAAAGCGGCCGGTTGGCATTGTCTGTCACTGCGCGGCACAGACGGGCCAGAAGGCGCGGATGTGTGCCTGCATCGTCCAACTCATTGAACAATGTGCGCAGGTATTTAAGATTGTCTTGCCGTGCGCGCCACAGGTGCGCATAGCTCAGCTCTGTCAGTTCACCGGCCATGGCCTGTTCGATCAGATCGGTCCAAATGCCCAGCCCCATCAAAGACCGGTCGGCCCGCTTGTTCAGGTTGCGGCAGAGCAGATGGCGCGTGTTGTCCCCCCGAAAGAGAGAGGCATGCACTGCATCTTCAAGGATCAGCGGATCATGGATGATCCAGACGTCGCTTGCGGTTTCAACCATTTGCGGCGCATAGCCATAGCGGCTGGAAAAATCGAGGCGACGCGCCTTGGGGAACCGTCGGTCCCATCCTGCCAGACCCGTATCCAAGGTCGCCTGCGGCTGGATCGCCAGCACCCGCGCATCGGGCGCGGCCACAGAAAACGCAGCGGCCGCATAGCCGCCAGCCCCCGCACCGTAAAACAGGATTTGGTCGAAATCGTCGAAAAATCCGTCGTCGATCATCCTGTCGAAAAAGCCGAACATCGCCGGATGGCGGAACCAATCACCGGCCCGTTCAGACATGATCGTCAGGCTGGACCACCCGTTGTCCGTTACAAAGGACCAGCCCAAGGGGGCCGCCCCTACATTTGTGCCGCGGATGGTGGCTGCGGCCTCGAACGTGACCAACAAGGTGCGTCCGGCATCGATGAAAGCGGCGGAATGGTGGGGGCCAACGGGTTCGAAATACCCGTGATCCTCGCTCACCGTTTCAAGCGTTTCGGTCCAGTCCTCGGGGGCGAGGCCGGACAAATCGTATTGGAAGCTAGCAGCGACATCTTTCATACTACGTACTCTTACTTCGTGTGATCCCACTCACAAGATAGCCTTTTGGTCAGGAAATGGGGCAGAATTGCGCGACGCGCGCGACGATTTCGGGGAGACGTCAAAAGAACGCCTGAAGCCCCGTTTGCGCCCGCCCTAGGATCAGCGCGTGCACATCATGAGTGCCTTCATAGGTGTTGACGGTCTCAAGGTTGACCATGTGGCGCATGATGTGGAATTCGTCCGAAATCCCGTTGCCACCATGCATGTCCCGCGCCGCGCGCGCCACATCCAGCGCCTTGCCGCAGTTGTTGCGTTTCATCATCGAAATCATTTCAGGTGCGGCAGTACCCGCCTCCATCAGCCGTCCCAATTGCAATGATCCTTGCAGGCCCAGCGTGATTTCCGTCTGCATATCCGCCAGTTTCTTTTGGAACAGCTGCGTTTGCGCCAGTGGCTTGCCGAATTGCTTGCGGTCCAGCCCGTATTGCAACGCGGCGTGCCAGCAAAATTCAGCCGCCCCCATCACACCCCATGAGATGCCATAGCGCGCGCGGTTCAGGCAGCCGAACGGCCCCTTAAGGCCCTGCACATTGGGCAACAGAGCGTCTTCGCCGACCTCCACCCCGTCCATCACAATTTCACCGGTGATCGAGGCGCGCAGCGACAGCTTGCCGCCGATCTTGGGCGCGCTGAGGCCGGACATGCCTTTTTCCAGAACAAAGCCCCGGATTTTGCCGTCATGGTGATCCGACTTGGCCCAAACCACAAAGACATCCGCAATCGGCGCGTTGGATATCCACATTTTCGATCCGGTGATCTTGTAGCCAGTGGCCGTTTTGACGGCCCGCGTCTTCATCCCTGCCGGATCGCTGCCTGCGTCCGGTTCGGTCAGCCCGAAACAGCCGATCAAATCCCCCGACGCCAGTCCGGGCAGGTATTTCCGGCGCTGCTCGTCTGACCCGTAGGCGTGGATCGGATACATCACCAGCGACGATTGCACCGACATCATCGATCGGTAACCGCTGTCGACCCTCTCAATCTCACGCGCCACAAGGCCGTATGTCACATAGCCAGCACCCAGCCCGCCGTATTCTTCGGGGATCGTCAGCCCCAAAAGACCCGCATCGCCCATCTGCTTGAAAATGGCAGGGTCCGTTGCCTCCTCGCGGTAGGCGTCCTTGACGCGGGGCTGCAAGGTGTCTTGCGCAAAGGTCCGCGCCGCATCGCGCAACATGCGTTCATCTTCGGTCAGCTGGTCTTCAATCCGCAGGGCATCGGCCCAGTCAAAGGCGGCCAGATCAGGGCCAAAGCCGGTTTTGATGGGGGACACATCGGTCATAAGAACGCTCCACATTGATTAGGGATTACTTAACGGCTGCCGCGGCGGGTCACAATGCGCGGCTTGACGCGGTGGGTTTGGGATGCAGCTATGGAACCAAAGAGGGCCAAAGATGCAAACCATTGACGATGTGCAAACCATGCTTGCCGATCAAGGCTACGTCTGCGGCCGCGCGTTGGCAACGGTGGTGTTCTTGTCCCAGTCTTTGGGTCGGCCGTTGTTTCTGGAGGGCGAGGCCGGAACCGGCAAAACCGAAATCGCCAAAGCGCTGGCGGCCTCACTGGGCCGCGATTTGATCCGTTTGCAATGCTACGAAGGTCTGGACGCGGCGTCTGCCGTATACGAATGGAACTTCGCCGAACAGATGATCGCCATCCGCACGGCAGAAGCCGCAGGCGGGGCGGACCGCAACGCGCTGAAATCCGAACTTTTCACCGAAGACTACCTGATCCCACGTCCGCTGTTGCAGGCCATGCGTCCCAACCCCAAAGGCGCGCCTGTCCTGCTGATCGACGAAATCGACCGCACCGATGCCCCGTTTGAGGCGTTCCTGCTTGAAGCGCTCAGCGATTTTCAGGTCACGATCCCCGAACTGGGCACCATCAAAGCGCCCGAACCGCCGCTTGTGATCCTCACCTCCAACCGAACCCGCGAAGTCCACGACGCCCTCAAACGGCGCTGTTTGTACCACTGGGTCGACTACCCGACCTTTGATCGTGAAATGGATATCCTCACCGCGCGGGTGCCCGATGCCGCGCGCGACCTCAGCCGCGAGGTCGTGGCCTTTGTCCAACGATTGCGCGGGGAGGATCTGTTCAAAACCCCGGGCGTGGCCGAAACCATCGACTGGGCGAAATGCCTGCTGGCGCTGGATGTGATCACCCTGTCGCCGGAGGTGATCAGCGACACCTTGGGTGCGATCCTGAAATACCAAGACGACATTCAGGCGTTGCAAGGCTCGGCCGCCAAACGTCTTTTGGATGAGGCCCGAGCGGATCTGGCGACGGGATGATGTTTCTCTGGTTCCAAAATACCTCGGGGGAGGCCGCAAGGCCGGGGGCAGCGCCCCCCTCCGACGCCTTATGAAATACCCCGACCTCCCCCTGCCGGATGACCCCAGCCTCGCGCGCAACATTACCCATTTTGCCCGTGCCCTGCGCCGCGCGGGCTTGCCCATTGGGCCGGGTCGCGTCCTTGACGCGGTTCGGGCCATTCGGGCTGCGGGCTTCACCAAACGGGCGGATTTTTTCTATACGTTGCAGGCCTGTTTTGTCAGCCGCCCCGATCAGCGCGATGTCTTTGCGCAAACCTTCCGGCTCTATTGGCGCGACCCGCAGTATCTGGAACATATGATGTCTCTCCTGATCCCGCAGGTGCAGGGCCTCAATGAAGACCGCCCACCGGAGCCTGCGGAAAAACGTGCGGCCCAAGGCATTTTGGACGTCCCGCCCCCCATCACCCCGCAAGAGGCTGAAGAGACTGAGATCGACATCGACGCCTCCCACACGATGTCGACGCAGACCCAGATCAAAACCCTCGATTTCGAACAGATGAGCGCGGATGAAATGGCCCGCGCGCGGCGTATTCTGTCCACCCTGCGCCTGCCAGTGAAACCTCTCCCCTCGCGCAGGACGCGCGGCGGGGCCGGGGCCTTGCCCGATTGGCGCCAGACCCTGCGGGCGGCAAACCGGCAGGGTGGGGAGGTCATCAAATTCATGACCCGCGCCAAACGCACCCAGCCGCCCAATCTGGTGGTGCTGTGCGACATTTCCGGCTCCATGTCCGCCTATTCCCGTGCGGTGCTGCATTTCACCCACACGGTGTCGAACCAGCGCGGCGCGGGCTGGGGGCACATCCACGCCTTCACCTTCGGCACCCATCTGACCAACATCACCCGCCATCTGCGCACCCGCGACGTGGACGCGGCACTGACCGCTGCAGGTACACAAGCCCAGGATTGGGAGGGGGGCACACGCATCGGGGCGTGCCTTGACCGGTTCAACCGCGACTGGTCGCGGCGGGTGTTGGGGCAGGGGGCGGTTGTGCTGTTGATCACCGACGGGCTGGACCGCGATGATGCGGGTCTTTTGTCCAGCGCGATGCAGCGGCTGTCGCGGACGGCGCGGCAGGTCATATGGCTCAACCCTTTGATGCGCTGGGCGGAGTTCGCGCCCAAAGCACGCGGTATTCAGGCGATGCTGCCCCATGTGGACAGCTTTCGCGCAGGCCACAACATTGCGTCCCTCGAAGGGCTGGCGGCAGCCATGGCAGACCCGACTGACGCGGGCGACAAGGCCCGCATGATGGCGATGATGCGCGAACAATCTGACGTGATGGGTGGCAAAGCAGCGTAAGGCACCCTAAGTAAACGCATCTGTTCAGATGAAAGACCTTTATGCGCAGCCTTCCCAAAACCTCCACCAATCTTAACGATGACCAAATTCAGGGCTGGAAGGTCGTCAAACGTGTCATCCCCTACCTGTGGCCCGACGATCAGCCATGGGTCAAACGACGGGTCGTCGCGGCCTTGGAGGTGTTGTTTCTGGCCAAGGTGATCGCCGTCGGCACCCCGATTTTTTACAAGAACGCGGTGGATGCGCTGTCTGGCGAAGGAACGGGCATGTTGCTGGCGCTGGGCGCTGTGGGCCTGACCATTGCCTACGGTGTGGCGCGGTTGATGAATGTGGGCTTTCAACAGCTGCGCGATGTGATCTTTGCGCGGGTGGGGCAACGGGCGTTGCGCGCGCTGGCGCTCGAGACGTTTACCCACATCCACCGGCTGTCCTTGCGCTATCACATCACCCGCAAAACAGGCGGGTTGAGCCGGATCATCGAACGGGGCGTCAAGGGTGTGGAATTCCTGCTGCGGTTCTTGCTGTTTTCCATCGGCCCCCTTGTGCTTGAGCTGTTGATGATCTCAATCGTTTTGTTTTTTCTCTTTGATGCCTGGTACTTGGCGGTCGTTGTTGGCACGATTGCGCTTTATATCTGGTTCACCTTTACGGTCACCGAATGGCGCGTGAAAATCCGCAAGGAGATGAACGACCAAGACACGGACGCCAACCAAAAAGCCATCGACAGCTTGCTGAATTTCGAGACGGTCAAGTATTTCGGCGCCGAAGCGCGGGAGGCCGCGCGCTATGATGTGGCGATGGCAGGCTACGAAAAGGCCGCGTTGAAGACGTCTTATTCGCTGGCCTTTTTGAACTTTGGCCAGTCCGTGCTGATCACCGGCGGCTTGGTCGCCGTGATGGTTATGGCGGCCGTTGGCGTGCAAAACGGTGCGCTGACCGTGGGCGATTTTGTCATGGTGAACGCCTATATGATCCAGATCACCATGCCGTTGAATTTTTTGGGCACGGTTTATCGCGAAATCCGGCAGGCGCTGGTCGATATGGGGGAGATGTTCACCCTTTTGGAACAACCCGCCGAGGTCAATGACCGCGACGGCGCAAAGCCACTGGACGTGTCCGGCGGGGAGGTGGTGTTTGAGAACGTCTATTTTGGTTACGACGCCGAACGTCCGATCCTCAAGGGCGTTGATCTGGCTGTGCCTGCGGGGCAAACGGTGGCGATTGTGGGCTCGTCCGGGTCTGGCAAATCCACGATCGGGCGCCTGTTGTTCCGGTTCTATGATGTGAACGACGGGGCCATCTGCATCGACGGACAGGACGTGCGCGATGTGACCCAAGACAGCTTGCACGACCAGATCGGCGTGGTGCCGCAGGACACGGTGCTGTTCAACGACACCATCCGCTACAACATCGCGTACGGGCGGGACGGGGCCTCGTTCGATGAGATCGTGGCGGCGGCCAAGGCCGCGAAAATCCACGACTTCATCGAAGGGTTGCCCGACGGGTACGAGACAACCGTGGGCGAGCGCGGGTTGAAGCTGTCGGGCGGTGAGAAACAGCGCGTGGGCATCGCGCGAACCTTGCTGAAAAACCCGCCAATCCTGATTTTGGATGAGGCAACGAGCGCCCTGGACACGGATACCGAGATGGAAATCCAAAGCGAACTCAAGGCGATGGGGGAGGGGCGCACGGTGCTGACCATCGCCCACCGCCTGTCCACGATCGCCGATGCGGACCGGATTGTGGTGCTGGAAAACGGTGTGATCGTGGAAGAGGGCAGCCATGATGCGCTGCTTGAGGCCGAAGGGCGCTACGCGCAGTTGTGGCACCGCCAGCAGCAAGACGAGGCGGCTTAACCCCCGTTTGGCCCTGCATCGATCGAAAGGTTCGCGACATTCAAATCGGACGACTGGGTGTTGAGGATCAGCGCATAGTCATTGCCGTCAATCGACACCATCACCGACCCGTCGTCGCGGTCTTCGTATGTGATGTCCCCAAACGTAGGGTTGCCCAACCCATCGGCCCGCAATTCGATCATGTCTTCGTCCGGGTTGAAGTCAGCGATGACCACAGGCTCGAACACGTCAACGGTACCCGCTCAGAGGAATGTGGCGATTGTGTCTTCGCCTTCGCCCCCGAAAAGGGTCGATCCGTTGACGGCAAAGACTCTGTCGTTGCCGTCGCCGCCATACAAGGTATCAGGCGCGGCAAAGTCATTATAGCTGATGTCCGTTCGCAAAGACGGCGCTGACTTAATCTGATCGTCGCCCGTGCCGCCATAAACGATGTCGGCCCCCACGCGGGTCGAGATATGATCGTTCCCTGATCCACCATAAATGGTGTCATCATCCGTGATCCCGACGAAGACTTCGGTGCCGTAAATCTGAGGGTCATTGATCCAATCGTTTCCGCTGCCGCCATGCACTTCGTCATCGCCAAAACGAGTTGCACTCTCGTCGCTTCCCGCGCTGCCGTTGACTGTGACTTCGTCTTCCCCGTCGCGAAGGCTAGAATTATATATATAACGATCCGGTCCGCATCGTTGCCACCAAAGACGATGTCTTGTCCGCCCCGGCTCCTTAGATAGTCGCTGCCTTCGCCGCCAAAGAGCGTGGAGTTTCCAGAGCCTTCAAGGATGACATCGTCACCATCCAACCCATAGACAAGAAGGTCATCGTTGGTTTGGTCGTCTAGTCGGTCATTTTGGTCTGTCAATTCGGTGGGAGGGGAAGTGTCGTCGATGGGCGCATCCTCGGTGGTATTGTCGGTGCTGTTGAAAACATCCAACACCAAGCCAACGCCAAAAGCCGCGCCAAGTAGTAAAATCAATTCCATCTTTACACGCCATTACCTTTACAAAATATGGTGCACGACTGGGCTGGAAAAAAACAAATAGAATAGGCAGTTCCGGCAGAGCAGCGTTGAAGTCGCGACGCGCCTGACGGTACAGACCGCGGCCTGTCGCAACATCGCAAGGCTTGAGTGGTGGGGAGGACACGCGGCAAAGGGGTGTGCAGGTCTGGCAAAAAGGGCGGCCCATTGGAACCGCCCTTTCTTTACTCGGCCGCCTGGAGGGGCGGGTGGGGTCTGTTCGGGGTATCGTCCCCGTCGTTAGATGCCTCCGGTTCGACATTGGCCTCCAGCTCCGTCACGCCATGGGAGGAATCAGGGTCGCCCCAGATGATCTCCGGCGCTTTGACGCGCCTGGCCTCACGGGCCAACGCCCAGTCTTCGGCAGCACGGCTTGAACGGCCACCGCCCAATTTGGCCAGCGACCAAGCGCCCCAACGGGCATAGGTCGTGACCCAGACGCGCAGGGCCAGCATGGACGGCGTGAACACCAGCGTCAGAACGGTCGCGATGCCAAGGCCGAAGACCACAGCGGTCGCGAGCTGTTTCCACCACAGCGATGTGGGGCTGTCGACGCTGTAGCCGCCGCCGATGAAATCAAGGCTGAGACCGAACATCATGGGCGCCAGACCGGCCATGGTGGTGATGGTGGTCAGCAGCACGGGGCGAATCCGGTCTTCGGCGGTGCGGGTGATCGCCTCGGTCCTTGGCATGTAACGTTCGTATTCTTGATAGGTGTCGATCAGAACGATGTTGTTGTTCACCACGATCCCCGCCAGCGCCACGATGCCCGTGCCCGTCATGATGATCGAAAACGCCTGATCCATGACCAACATGCCGATCAGCACGCCGGTGGTGGACAGGATCACCGCCAGCAACACCAGCACCGAATTGTAGATGGAGTTGAACTGCGCCAGCAGGATGATGAACATCAGCGCCAGCGCGCCCATGAACGCCGTGGCGAGGAAGGCACCGGATTCGGCCTGATCGGCTTGGTCGCCAGTCCATTCGTAATTGACCGACGCGGGGAGCGGCTGGGTATCGAGCCATGCTGTCAGCACTTCAATACGTTCGTTGCCGTTGACGACCACGGGCAGGGCATCACCATCGGTGATGGCTTGCTGCACGGCGTCAACGCTGGCCGCATCCGCAAGGGTCACGACTTCGAACAGATCGCCGCCGGTGGTTTCAACGGTGCGGGTGCCGTCTGCGACGGTCTCATTCTCAGCCACTTCGCGGAAGATGCCGAGGGTGGATTGCGCGTCGCCTTCGCCGGTCACGAATTTGGTCAGGCCCGGCAGAACATCCGCCTTGATGTCGAAATAGCGTGCCTGATCGATACGGTCGATCTGGGCCAGTTTCGGCACCGGCGTGCGGGTGATGAAGTTAGACAGCGGCACAAGCCCCGCGTTGGTGCGCACACGCAGGCTGTCGAGGGTGGACAGCACGCGGTCTTGTTCGGGCAGGCGGACGCGGATTTCGATCTCTTCGTCCGATGAGTCCACGCGCATGGTGTCCAGCAAGATACCGCGTGTGACCAGTTGCACCATGCCGCCGACCGTCGCCACGTCCGCGCCAAAACGACCGGCTTTTTCGACGTCCACGTCGATCTGCCAGTCGATGCCGGGCAGGGGGCGGCTGTCTTCGATCAGGGTCAGGCCCGTGGTGGTGTCAAACTTGGCGCGGGCGATGGCCGTGGCCTCTTGCAACTGGGTCCAGTTGTCGCCCGACAGTCGCAGGTGCACCGGTTTGGCCGCCGCCGGACCACGGCTGAGGTTGAGGATTTCGGTGCGGATTCCGGGGATCGTGGCCAGTTCGGCGGTCAGCCGTTCCAGCACCAGATCGCCGTCCAACGTGGTGGGGTCGATGTCGTTGGCGCGGGCAAAGGCGGGGCGGTCGTCCCATGGCACAAGTTCCAGCTGCAACTGACCGACGGTGTCGCGGGGGCCTTCGCCGCCGCCGGTGTTCTGGTTCAGACCGCCTGCACCAGCAAAGGCAAAGACCGACTGGATGCCCGGTTCGGCCAAGGCAATCGCCTCAGCCTGAGCGACGATAGCGTCTTTTTCATCAATGCTGAGGTTGCCGCGCGCCTGAACGTAGACGATCGCCTGTTCGGGTTCGGATTCCACAAAGAATTCCACGCCGTTGTTGTTGGCCCCAAAGTAGGTGAAGGTCGTCATCACCGCGAACACCACCGCTGCGATGGAGACGATTGGCATGATCGGGTTGCCCGCGATGAAGTGGATCACATGGCCAAAGATCGATCGGCGGTAGCCTGCTTTGATCCGCTTGGCGGGGCGTTCGATTTTGGCGGCCCCCACGGTGATGGACACCGCAACGGCACCGGCCAAGAACAGGATCATACCGGGGAGGGAGGCAAAGAAGCTGCCCTCGACCATGGCGCCGGTGAAATAGCCGGGGTTCAACGTGAGCATGGCACCGGCAAAGACCATCATGATGGCGGGTGCAATCAGGGCCACTCGGACGATCCAAGGAAGGGTGCGTTTCAGGGCCTCTGACGCGGCACCAAAGGCGTTGGACATACGGCCCGTGACGCCGCCCATGACGGGCAGATAAATCAATGCCACGATGAGCGAGGCCGACAGTACAAAGATGATCGTGACCGGCAACATGCCCATGAACTGCCCCGGGACACCAGGCCAGAACAGCATGGGCAGGAAGGCACACAGCGTGGTCGCGGTGGAACTGACGATGGGCCAGAACATGCGTTTGGCCGCATCCGTGTAGGCCTGCATCGGCCCCGCGCCGTCTTTCATGCGTTTGTCGGCGTATTCCACCACAACGATGGCGCCGTCCACCAACATGCCCACGGCCAAGATCAAGCCGAACATCACGATGTTGGAAATCGTGACGCCCATCACGGCGAGGAAGGCGAAACACAGCAAGAAAGACGTGGGGATCGCAAAGCCCACCAGCAAAGCAGGCCGCATGCCAAGGGCTGCCAGAACAACGATCATCACCAGCGCGATGGCCGTCAGAACGGACCCCTCAAGCTGGCGGACCATGCTGTCCACGTTGCGCGATTGGTCGTTGCTGACACCCACTAGCACGGCGTCGCGCAGGTCTTGGGGCCAGCTTGCGACCTCGGCATCGACCACGGTTTTCACCTCGGCCGCCGTGTCGATCAGGTTGAAACCGCGGCGTTTGACCACCTGAAGCGCCACAGTTGTGGTGCCGTTAAAGCGTGCGGTGCTGGCGCGGTCTTCGAACGTCAGGCGGATTTCGGCAAGGTCCCCAAGGGTGATGACGCGGTCGCCATTGGTTTTGACCGGCAGGGTGTAGATGTCGCGCGGTTCGTCAAAACTGGACGGGATTTTGACCGCGAAGGAGCCTTGATCAGTCGCAACCTCACCTGCGGCAATCAACAGGTTGTTCTGGGTGACGACGTTGATCAGCTCACCTGCGGTGACGTTGTAGGCTTCCAGTTTCAGGGGATCGATCAGAACCTCGATCATCTCATCGCGTTGACCGGTCAGCGACGCCTCAAGCACGCCGTCGATGCCTTCTACGGCCTCTTGCAGGTCTTCGGCCACTTGAATCAGGGTCCGTTCGGGGACGTTGCCTGTCAGGTTGACGATGACGATGGGAAATTCGGAAAAGTTGATTTCGTTGATGGAATAATTGTCCGCGCCTGCCGGGAACTGCCCCTCGGCCGCGTTCATCGCATCGCGGATGTCGGCCATGGTGTCGGTCTTGTTCCAACCAAAGTCGAATTCAAGCGCGACCCCTGCGTAGCCTTCCGCCGCGGTGGCCGTCATTTCCAGCAGGCCATCAATGTCCTGCAATTCCGCTTCCATGGGTTTGACCAGCAACGTCTCCGAATCCTCGGCTGAGATGCCGGGGAAGGGGACGGAGACGAAGATCACCGGAATTTCGATATCAGGCTCACCCTCTTTGGGAAGGCCCGTGTAGGCAAAGGTGCCGGCCAGCAGGGACAGCACGATAAAGGCAATCACCATCCGCGCGCGGGAGGCTGCGACATCAACGAGTTTAATCATCCCTCGGCCTCCTGCATGGTCGGTATGACGGGCACACCGTCGGTGACGTATTCTTGGCCCACAACGATCACATCAACCGTCTCAGGCAGGCCGGTGACCCAGATGCCGTCGATGGTGTCGCGCAGCACGCCCACAGGCAAAAAGCGCGCGATGTTGCCGTCGCCCACCACGCGGATGCCGATGTTGCCGTCGTTGTCCAAAGTCATGGAGGACGCGGGCAGCAGATGTGCGCTGCGCCCGTCTGACGCCACAAGGATTTCGGCGGTCTGGCCGTCGCTGATCGCAAAATCAGCGTTGGGCACTTCGATTTCCACGCGGAAGGTGCGGGTTTGCTCATCGGCGGACCGAGACAGGAAGCTGACCTGACCGACAACCTCTTGCCCCGATGTCAGGCGCGCACCGGCGCGGGCGCCGACGGCGATTTGGGCCACGTTGTCTTCGGGCACAAAGCCCACCAGCTTGATCGGGTCCAATTGAATGATCGTGGCGCAGGGCGCTCCGGGCTGCATCAAGGTGCCCAGTTCAGCGGTGTCGGATTCCAGCAGGCCGGAGAAGGGGGCTGTGATGTTGAGCCGTTCGAGTTCTTTTTCTGCGGCGGCAACACCGGCCTGTGCGGCCTCAATCCCGGCCTGTGCGCCGGTCACTTGGCTGGTCGCGCGCTGGACGCCTGCGTTTGCGGCCTCAAGGGCGGCTTCGGCGCTGACCAGACGGGTGGTGGAGGCAAAGCCATCCTGGCTCAGCTGTCGGGCGGCGTTGACGTTGATTTCGGCCTCACGGACGCGGGCCTGTGCTTCGGCCACGGCGGCCTGTGCCTCTGGCACGCGGCCTTGTGCTTCGGTCAGACGGGCGCGGGCTTCGGCGAGCGATGAGGCGCGCGTGCCAGGGTCCAGCTGGCACATCGACTGACCTTCTTCGATGGTGGCACCCTTGCGAATGGGCTCCGAAATCACCTGACCGGAAGTTTCAGAGGCGACGGTCACCTGCCGCGCGGCCTCCGTGCGGCCGCGCAAAATCACCGCGCTGTCGACGATTTCCGCGACAGAGGTCATGGCCACAACGCTGACGGGGTCAATCGTGTCGGGCCCGTCCTCTGTTTCATCCGCCGAGGGTTCGACTTGCGCAAAGGCAAGAAGCTGTTCGCGTTCGAACACCAGCGCGTAAAGGGTCAACGATACGATGATCGCGGTGAAGAGGGGCATGATACGCATTTGGCAACTCTCAAAGTCGGGGCCGAGGTAAAGGTGTTTCGGGCCTTGTCTATGTCTTGGGACACATAAACGTTTACGCTAAACTGACCAGTTCAGATTAAAGAAATTTTGCCGCAGGTGCAACATGAGAAAGTAAACTGTATTTACATTGCTGACATTCAAGGCTTTGACCGGTTTTCCGCCCCCATCTGCGTGCGGCCCTTGCCCCCCTTTGCCGGTTCAAGATAAGAGGGGGCAAGACATGGGGTGAGGACCAAATGAGCAACACAGACAGCTTTATCGATGAGGTCTCAGAAGAGGTCCGCAAGGATCAGCTTTTTGGGTACATGCGTAAATATGGCTGGATCGCCGTTTTGGTGGTTCTGGCACTGGTCGGCGGCACCGCGTTCAGCGAAATCCGCAAGGCCCAAGCAGAGGCTGCGGCCAAATCCACGGGCGATGCCATTTTGGCAGCCCTTGAAATTGACGATGATGCCGCCCGCGCCACGGCCCTTCAGGCGATTGAGGCCGACGGCGGTGCGGCAGCCGTGACCGGCTTGCTGGCCGGATCTGATCTGGTGGAAACCGGCGATGCAGAGACCGCGACGCAAACGTTGAACGCCGTGGCCCTTCAGGATGATGCGCCACAGGTTTATCGCGATCTGGCCGCTCTCAAGGCTGCGATGATTGCGGACGGCCCGTTGTCTGATGATGACCGCCGCGCCACGTTTGAACGCCTTGCGGCACCAGGTGCCACGTTCCGTCTGATTGCGCAGGAACAACTGGCGTTGATGAATGTGGCCGCCGGTGAAACGGACCTTGCCCTCGATCAGTTTGCCGCCATCGCACAGGACGCTGAGGTCACACGGGGCTTGCGTGATCGTGCATTCGATATGATTGTGGCATTGGACGGTGATATCGAGAGTTTGATCTTGGGCAACACCGACCCGATCGACCAATAAACCCGACCTAAAGGGGGGGACAACGTGACAGGCCAAGACACACCCAGCACGGGACGGTTCCGGACATCTGTATTGACGCTTTTGGCGGCGGCGGGCCTTTTGGTGGCCTGCGGCGAACAGGACATCATCCTGCCCGGTGAACGGCTTGGCATTCGGGGCGAGGCTTTGGGGGCGGACGCGTTCGTCAATGAAACGCGCCCGATTTCACTGGCAGCCCAAGTCACCAATACCGATTGGACCCACCGCAATGGTGGCCCCACGCACCGCATCACCCACCCTACGTTGAACGCCACTTTGACGCCGGTCTTTGCCGCCAATATCGGTGCGGGCAACAGCCGCCGCTTGCGGATCACCGCTGATCCGATTGTGTCGGGCGGACGCATTTTCACGTTGGATGCAAAATCCCAAGTGACGGCGACATCTACTGTCGGTCAAACGCTTTGGGCGCAAAGCGTCATTCCCGTGACGGACAATCCCACCGACGCCTCTGGCGGCGGGTTGGCCGCAGACGGTGATCTGGTCATCGCCACCACCGGTTTTGGTGAGGTCGTGGCCCTTGATGCAGCCTCTGGCGGGGAAATCTGGCGTCAGGATCTGGATGCACCCGGCACATCCGCGCCCACGATCAGGGGTGATCTGGTCTATGTGGTCAGCCGCGACGGGCGCGCTTGGGCGATTGAACGGGGCAATGGGCGCGTGCGTTGGACCATCGGCACCACCGAGCCGGTTTCGAATTTCTCAGGCGGGGCGGGGGCGGCTGTGACCGCTGATTTGGCGATCTTCCCGTTCCCGACGGGCGAGGTCCTCGCGGCGTTCCCCGAAGGCGGCTTACGCCGCTGGTCAACGGTGGTGACAGGGCAGCGGCCCGGTCAGGCCGCATCGAACATTTCCGACATTGCCGGTGATCCGGTCGTGGACGGCGACCGCATCTATGTGGGCAACGTGTCGGGCCGTGTGGTGGCGTTGAATGCAGCCAACGGGGACCGCGACTGGACAGCGACCGAAGGGGCCGTTGGCCCTGTCTGGCCTGCAGGCGGGTCGATTTTTCTGGTGAATGATCTGGGCGAGTTGGTCCGGCTGGATGCCGCTGACGGCACACCTGTCTGGCGTGTGGCATTGCCGGGGTTCGAAGAAACCCGCGAACGCCGCCAGAAGACACGTTTCGCCCATTACGGCCCGATTGTTGCGGGGGGCCGCGTGATCGTGGCCTCAGGCGACGGCCTTTTGCGCCAGTTTGATCCGACCTCCGGCGCGCTTGTGGGCACGGCCCCCATTGCGGGTGGTGCGGCGTCAAATCCGGTTGTTGCGGGCGGCACCTTGTATGTCGTGACGCAGCGTGGGCAACTGGTGGCTTTCCGTTAGGCGGTAAAGGGTGTAGTGGGCGGCACTTAACCTGATAGAGTCGTAACCATGTCCTTCACACTCGCCATCGTGGGCCGCCCCAATGTGGGGAAATCCACCCTCTTTAACCGTCTTGTCGGCAAAAAGCTGGCGTTGGTCGATGACCAACCCGGTGTGACGCGCGATTTGCGCGAAGGGGCGGCGCGGCTGGGGGATCTGAAGTTCACCATCATCGACACCGCCGGTCTGGAAGAGGCGACGGACGACAGCCTGCAGGGCCGGATGCGCCGCCTGACCGAACGTGCCGTGGAAATGGCTGATATCTGTCTGTTCATGTACGACGGTCGCACAGGCGTGATGCCCGCGGATGAGGTCTTTGCCGATATTCTGCGCAAGAAAAACGCCCATGTGATTTTGGCAGCGAACAAATCCGAAGGCAAAGCCGCCGATGCCGGCGTGTTGGAGGGGTACAACCTCGGCTTGGGCGAACCGATCCGTTTGTCGGCAGAACACGGGGAGGGGTTGGGTGAGTTGTATGACGTCCTCATGCCCTTGTCCGATGAATTCGAAGAACGCGCCGCGGCTGACGCGCCAGAGACGGATGTGGATGTTGAGGACGACGAGGACGATGAAGGCGCACGTGTGCCAACCCGCGCCAAGCCATTGCAGATTGCCGTCGTGGGCCGCCCGAATGCGGGCAAATCCACGTTGATCAATAAGATCCTTGGCGAAGACCGGTTGCTGACCGGGCCCGAGGCGGGGATCACCCGTGACGCGATTTCAGTGCAGATGGATTGGGCGGCAGGGGACAGTTCTGTGCCCGTGCGGATTTTCGACACCGCAGGCATGCGCAAACGGGCCAAGGTACAGGAAAAGCTTGAGAAATTGTCGGTCAGCGACGGTCTGCGCGCGGTGAAATTTGCCGAGGTCGTGGTGGTGTTGCTGGATGTTGAAATCCCGTTTGAACAACAGGATTTGCGCATCGCCGATCTGGCCGAACGCGAAGGCCGTGCGGTGGTCCTGGCCGTGAACAAATGGGATGTGGAGCCTGAAAAGCAGGCCAAGCTGAAAGAGCTGAAAGAGGCGTTCGAGCGGCTGTTGCCACAGCTGAAAGGCGCGCCCTTGATCACTGTGTCCGCCAAAACGGGTCGCGGTCTTGATCGCCTGCAAGAGGCGATCTTGCGCGCCCATGACATCTGGAACCGCCGTGTCACCACCGCACAATTGAACCGGTGGCTCATGGGCATGACCGAGGCCCATCCGCCCCCCGCTCCGGGCGGGCGACGCATCAAGATGCGCTATATGACGCAAGTGAAAACGCGGCCTCCGGGGTTTGTGGTGATGTGTTCGCATCCCGACATGTTGCCCGCCAGTTATTCGCGGTATCTGATCAACGGATTGCGGTTGGATTTCGACATGCCCGGCACGCCGATCCGTCTGCACTTCCGGTCACAGGCGGACAAGAACCCCTATAAAAACAAAACCAAATCCACCCCATCCCGTCTGCGCAAGCATTTGGGCAAGGGACGCGCGGATGAGTAGGGTTTTTAGGTATTTTTGAACCAGAGAAACGAAGCGTCGTCTAGGACGCGACCGCGCGCATGCCACTGCGGGCTTGATAGGCGAGGAGTGTGCCAATCGCCGCGATGCCAAGTGCTGCTTCGGCTGACACCAAGGTCATGCCGTTGGCGACAATGATGCCGACCGATGCCCAGATCACCGTCAGCCCGTAACCGGGTGCGTTGGGTTTGATCCACTGAACGGGTAGGGCAATTGCCAACGCCAGAGCGATACCCGCATAGGCCCAGCCGGTTTGATCAAACAACACGCCGTAGCCTGCCATAGTGGATCCGATGGACACACAGGATGCGGCCGTCAGCCAGCCTGCATAAATCGACACAGGCCAACGCGCCCAGCCTGCGTCATGATCCGGGGCGCGCAACATGGCGATCACCGCAGGCACGGCCATGGCGATGATCAGCACCGTGGCGCCAATCGCCGTCTGGTTGGCCACCCACAACCACGGGGTGCCCAAGGCGAGGCTGATAATCAGCGGCGCGCGCATGATGTCCCACGCAGGGTCAGTCGCCCGTCTCCAGACGCCAAAGACCGCCGACACCACCAGCCAGCCGTAAATCAGGCCCCAGATGGAAAAGGCATAGCCCGCAGGTTGGATGGGCGGGTCGATCTGGGGGATCGGCAGCTGATCGGCCTCAAACCCGCTGAACGGGGAGGTAAAGGCGGGGGAGATCACGAATGTGACGGTGAACAGCAATGTCAGAAGTGCGCGGGTCATGTGCAGGCCTTTGGTTCTTTGATCTTTAACGCGCGGTCGGGGCGTTTGGTTCATTCTGGGGCCTCGGGGGCAGGAATTTCCGACTTGACCCTAGGGCAGGATGTTTTTCACCATTCCGCAGAGATTTTTAAAAGGCACCTATTATGAAACGCATCGTTATTTTTATCGACGGCACATGGAACAGACCGGATGCCGAACACCCCACCAATGTTGTGCGGCTGGCGCGCTGTGTGCAGCACCGGACGGACAGCGGGATGCCTCAGGTGGTTTTATATACCGCAGGCGTGGGGTCGGGGGCGGGCAACAACCGCGTGGCGCGCAAGATGGACCGTGTTTTTGGCGGCACCTTGGGCTGGGGGCTTTTGGCTCTGATGGAGGACATGTACCGCCGGTTGGTCTTCGCCTATGAGCCGGGGGATGAGGTCATGATCTTCGGCTTTTCGCGCGGTGGCTTTGCGGCGCGGTCGCTGGTGGGGTTCATCCGGTCGGCAGGCATTTGCGGGCGCGACCGGCTGCGCGATATCCCGGATGCGGTCGCCCGTTACGTGTCACGCGCGCCTGAGACCCATCCGCGTACGCCAGAAAGCTATGCCTTCCGGTTGGGGTTTTCTCCGGATGTGGTGACATCCCTGAACGAACGCGCGTGGCGCAAAGACAACGGGCATTTGAAACCGGATGTGGTGGACCTGCGCATCGCCTATTTGGGCGTTTGGGACACGGTAAAGGCGCTTGGACTGCCCGCCGCCCTGCCAGGTGCGGCGCGGTTCAACAGCAACTACACGTTCCATGATGCCAAGCTGTCGTCGATGGTGATGGCCGCGCGCCACGCCATTTCCATTGATGAACAACGCAAGACCTTTCCGGCCATGCCATGGGACAACATGGCGGTATTGAACAGTGAAAACAATCACTTCGTGCCGGAATACCTGCAACAATGGTTCCCCGGAAACCACGGGTCCGTGGGCGGCGGGGGCAGCCGGCGGGGGCTGTCGTCTGTGTCGCTGAACTGGATCATGTTGGGGGCGGCCAAGGCCGGTCTGGCGCTGGATTGGCGTGAGATGCGCCATGTGGCGGACCGGTTTGATGTGGATGAACCGCTTGATAATAAGTTCGGGCCTGTGGGCTTGGCTTCGGTCCTCAATAAATGGTCGACCCATCGGGACGGGCCCAAGGACCTGTCCGAGATGTCGATGCTGGCCATTGACCGCGCCTTCACGGACAAGACCTACCGGCGCAATCCGACCCTGAAACACATCTATGACGCGCTGTACCGCATGGACGAGACACAGCGCCAACACATGCGTGAGGCCCACCGGCTGACCGATGGGGCCTACACCCATGTGCCGGGTCAGCTGACATGGCCGGGACCACCGGAGTGGTCCCGCACGCCCGACACGTTAGACGAGTGATCCGTCGGCGCTGATGGCTGTTTTGCCACCCAGATAAGGATGCAAAGCCGCCGGAAGCGTGACGGAGCCGTCGGGCTGCTGGCCGTTTTCCAGCACTGCGATCAGGCAGCGCCCGACCGCAAGGCCGGACCCGTTGAGGGTGTGGACAAACTGCGGCTTGCCGCCTTCGCTGGGTTTAAACCGCGCGTTCATGCGGCGCGCCTGAAAATCCCCCGTGGTCGAAACCGACGAGATTTCGCGGTAAGTGTTCTGGCCGGGCAACCATGCCTCAATATCAAAGGTGCGGCGCGCGCCGAACCCCATGTCGCCGGTGCAAAGCACGACGGTTCTGTAAGGGATTTCAAGACGTTCGAGGATATCCTCAGCGCAGCGCAACATGCGTTTTTGTTCCGCGTCAGACTGGTCTGGGTGGGTGACCGACACCATTTCAACCTTTTCGAACTGGTGCTGACGCAGCATACCGGATGTATCGCGGCCCGCTGATCCGGCCTCGGACCGGAAGCACAAGCTATGGGCGGTGTAGCGGCGGGGCAGGTAGGATTCCTCGATCACGTGACCGGCGGCGATATAGGTCAGCGGCACTTCGGAGGTCGGGATCAGCCACATGCCGTCTTCGGTGCGGTAGCTGTCGTCGCCAAACTTGGGCAGCTTGTCGGTGCCATACATGGCGTCATCGCGCACCAGAACGGGGGTGTTGACCTCTGTAAGGCCGTTGTCGGTGGTGTGCACGTCCAGCATAAACTGCGCCAAAGCGCGGTTCACACGGGCCACAGCCCCGCTGAGGAGCACAAACCGCGCACCTGAGATTTTCGCGGCCGTTTCAAAATCCATACCGCCTTTGACGGCGGGAATGTCGTAGTGTTCCAGCGCGCCCTCAATCTCGCGCGGGGTGCCCCAGCGGTTGATTTCGACGTTATCGGCCTCATCCGCGCCATCGGGCACATCGTCTGCGGGCAGGTTGGGGATTTCGGCCAGACGGGCGGTCAGGGCGGCATCCTGCGCCTTGGCTTCCTCATTCAACGCGGCGATTTGTTGTTTCTTTTCAGCGACCAAGGCGCGCAGGCGTTCGAATTCCGCCTCATCACCACGGCCCTTGGCAGCGCCCACTTCTTTGGCGGCTTTGTTGGCCTCGGCCTGTGCGGTCTCGGCCGCTTGGATTTTGGCGCGGCGGGCCTCGTCCATCGCCAGAAGCTCACCTGACACGGGCTGATCCCCACGACGAGACAGGGCTGCGTCGAAGGCGGCAGGGTTCTCTCGGATGGCGCGGATGTCGTGCATTGGAATATCCTTGGCTAATTATTACGTGGGCTGGGATATGGCGCAAAACGCGCCCCATGAAAAGCACATGCTGCGCGTTGCGAATCCCCGGTCGCAAACGTAGGGTGCCGCAACTTTGGCGCGGGGGGTCCGGGCCAAGAGACAAGAAAGAACGATTATGGAAGCCATCGGCCAATTTATCCCGCTTATTCTGATCTTTGCGATCATGTATTTCCTGCTGATCCGTCCGCAACAAAAGAAACTGCAGCAGCATCAGGCGATGGTGGCGGCCCTGCGGCGGGGCGATCAGGTTGTCACCCAAGGGGGTCTTATCGGAAAGGTCAACAAGGTCGTGGACGATGGCGAAGTGATCGTTGAACTGGGAGAAGGCATGAAAGTGCGCGTCGTGCGGTCGACCATTGCACAGGTCCTCAACAAGACAGAGCCCGCAGACGGATGATCCGACTGGCGCTTGCCTTTTTGGGGATAAGCGTCGGCGCGGTCAGTGCCCAAGGGGCCGTGCGCGCGGCCTCAGTCCTGGATGTGTGCGGTGGCACGCAGGTTGCCTTGCAACCGGTGTTGGCGCAGGACGGCGAAGACCACGAAGCGGCAGCGCAGGTCGTTTCAAACCGTTTGGTGGGCGTCTTTGGTGACGCCTATCACTACGCCGAAGCCATGGGGGATGAGGTCATCGTGTCTTTGCCTGGCGTGGCGGACGTGGACAGCGCATCCCTTGATCCGCTGTTTGAACAAGTGGGGTTCGGCTTTCACACTGCCATCCGCGAAGTTGCCCGCGACACGGCTGAGGCACCGGGCGAAGGCCAGGTGATCCTGCCTGACGCGGAGATTGACGCGCTCAGCTGGGTGATCATGGCAGAACCGATCTTGACCGCCGATCATCTGGTGGATGCGGGTACGATCTTTGATTACAGCGGCCAACCTGCGGTGAGCTTTCAGTTCACCCCCGAAGGCCGTGAGGTTTTTGGCACCTATACCTCCCAAAATATTGGGGAGGTTTTTGCCATTGTCGTGCGTGGAGAGGTCATGTCAGCCCCGCGCATTATGGATGCGATCTGGGGCGGTGAGGGGATGCTGACCGGCGCCTTTACCATTCAAGACACCGCGCGTCTGGCCGCCGTTTTGCAGGGCGGTGTGATGCCCTTCGATATGACCATTGTGCGTCAGATCCGTGTGGACGGGTCCAACCCGGCGGCAGATTTCTGCCCCTAGTGGCCAGTTTGCACGGGCTTTTGCGTTGGGCCCTGTTGACGACGCCCTAAATACCCTTTCAAGACAGATACGAACATGGCCGCTGCCCGCAGCCGCCTTAGCCCGAAAGACAGGACACCCTGATGCTTAAGATTGATCTTTGGAAACGCATGGCAATTTGGCTCGTGGTGGCGTTTGGCATCGCCGTGGCCATGCCCAACGGGTTCTACAACACGGTAGAGCAGTCCAACGACGCAGAGGCGGCCTTGGCCGCTGGCGAAACGGGGTCCGATCTTGAGGCGCAGGCGGCGGCTTGGCCGTCGTTCCTGCCCGACAATCTGGTCAATCTGGGGCTGGATTTGCGCGGCGGGGCGCAGCTTTTGGCCGAAGTGAAGGTTGAAGAGGTTTATGAAACCCGCATGCGCGCGCTTTGGCCTGAGGTCCGCGATGTGCTGGCCGCCCAGCGGGATACGGTCGGGTTTGTGACCGACGAGAGCAACACCGAAGGCGAATTGCGCGTGCGGATTTCCGAACCCGCAGGCATGGACCGAGCTTTGTCATTGGTGCGCGGTCTGGCCCAGCAAGTGGTCAGCGTCACAGGCGTGGGGCAAACGGATATCGTGGTGCGGGCGGTGTCCGACACCGATCTGGTCATCACCCTGTCCGAGGCTGAAATGCAGGCCACGGATGACCGCACCGTGCGCCAAGCCCTTGAAATTGTGCGCCGCCGGATTGACGAAGTCGGCACCCGTGAGCCGTCCATCCAGCGTCAGGGTGCGACCCGTATCCTGATCCAGGTGCCCGGTGTGGGGTCGGCGCAAGAGGTCAAGGACATCATTGGCACCACCGCGCAACTGGGCTTTCACCCCGTCGTAGGCCGCACCAATGACGCGGGTGAACGGGCAGGGGCGGGCAACGTTGTGCTGCCGTCACTGGATGAGGAGGGGGTGTTTTACATCGTCGAACGCTCCCCCGTTGTGACCGGTGAGGATCTGGTGGATAGCCAGCCCACGTTTGACCAAAACAACCGCCCCGCCGTGACGTTCAGATTCAACCCGTCGGGCGCGCGCAAGTTTGGCGATTATACGCTCGAAAACATTGGGTCGCCCTTTGCGATTGTTCTGGATGATGAGGTCGTATCGGCGCCCACCATTCAGGCGCATATCTCAGGCGGGTCAGGGATTATCACGGGCCAGTTCACGGTTGAGGAATCGACCAATCTGGCCGTGTTGCTGCGCGCCGGTGCCTTGCCGGCAGACCTGGATTTCTTGCAAGAACAGACCGTTGGCCCCGATCTGGGACAGGACAGCATCAATGCAGGAGCCATCGCCAGTCTGGTCGCCTTTGCGCTGGTGCTGATTTACATGGTCCTCAGCTACGGGCTGTTTGGTATCTTTGCCAATGTGGCCTTGCTGGTGAACGTGGCGCTGATCTTTGGGCTGTTGTCGCTGATCGGCGGCACGCTGACCTTGCCGGGCATTGCGGGGATCGTGTTGACCATCGGTATGGCGGTGGACGCCAATGTGCTGATCTTTGAACGGATCCGTGAAGAAGCCCGCACCGCCAAAGGCCCCGCCCGCGCGATTGAGTTGGGGTATGAAAAGGCGCTGTCTGCCATCATTGACGCCAACATCACCACCTTCCTGACTGCTGTGATCCTGTTTGCCATGGGCGCAGGCCCTGTGCGCGGGTTCGCGATTACGCTGGGTCTGGGCATCCTGACATCGGTCTTTACGGCGATTTTTGTGACCCGTTTGCTGGTGGTGATCTGGTTTGAACGCAAACGTCCCAAGGCGTTGTTCACAGGCAAGTATCTGCGGCTGGTCAAGGATGGCACGGCGTTTGATTTCTTCAACCGCGCCAAGATGTGGCTTGGGATTTCTGGGATCATGGTTTTGATCGCGGCAGGGTCCTTTGCCTATCAGGGCTTGAATTTCGGCATTGATTTCAAGGGCGGCACGACCTTGCGGACCGAAAGCGCGCAGGTGATCGACGTGGGCGAATACCGCGCCGTGGTTGAGGCGCTTGAGGTGGGCGAAGTCATGGTGACGGAAGTGTTCGACCCCACCTTCGGGCCGGACGAAAACGTGGCCACTGTGGCGCTTCAGGCGCAAGACGGCGAGGAGGCGGTGACCAACGATACCATCGATGCCGTCCAAGACGCCCTGCGCACCATCGATCCGGACATGACCTTCCCTGCGGTGGAATCGGTCGGGCCAACCGTGTCGGGAGAGTTGATTCAGGCGGCGATTTTGGCGGTGGTCTTGGCCATCGGCGCAGTGCTGATCTACATCTGGCTGCGGTTCGAATGGCAGTTCGCCTTGGGCGCCGTGGCGGCGCTTGTGCATGACGTGGTGCTGACGATCGGTATCTTCTCGGAGCTGCAAATCCGGTTTGATCTGGCGATCATCGCGGCACTTCTGACCATCGTGGGCTATTCGTTGAATGACACTGTGGTGGTGTTTGACCGCGTTCGTGAAAACCTCCGCAAGTATAAGGCCAAGGACCTGAAGGAGGTTTTGAACCTGTCGATCAACGAAACGCTCAGCCGGACGTTCATGACGTCGTTCACGACCTTGCTGGCGCTGATATCGCTCTATGTGCTGGGCGGGGATGTGATCCGCGGGTTCGTCTTCGCGATGATTTGGGGCGTGATTGTGGGCACCTATTCGTCGATCTTTGTGGCCTCGACCACCTTGCTGGTGCTTGGCGTGAAACGGGACTGGTCGAATGACAACAAGAACGTGGGCGGACAATATGCCAACATTGATGCTTGACGGTCTGGTCGCAGGCCGACCCTCCGGGGGGAGTTTTTTGGGCCAGATGAAGGAGGGGCGTCATGCGCCTGAATGAGGTTGTTTACACGGACGCCAAGCCTGTCGATGGCTATGGCCCGGGGTTTTTCCGCATCGACGGTGAGGTCTATCACGGCGCCCTTGTCGTGCTGCCCACGGGCATCGCCCCTTGGGGTGGCTACGCCGATGCGCAGACCCTAATTGATGCGGTGGCCGATCTGGATGTGGTGTTTGTGGGCACCGGTGCCGACATCGCCCATATCCCCGCCGATCTGCGCGTAGCCCTTGAGGACGCAGGCCTGGGGGTTGAGGTTATGTCGTCGCCCACCGCCTGCCGCACCTACAATGTTTTGCTAAGCGAGGGCCGCCGCGTCGGGCTGGCCTTGCTGCCGGTCTAGCGGGTGCTGCGGGTCCGTAACCTTGCGGTTGCGCGCGGTGGCGTGCCGGTGTTGGAAGGCGTGTCTTTCGACGTGGCCGAGGGGCAGGCGCTGGTGTTGCGCGGCCCAAATGGCGTGGGCAAAACCACCTTGTTGCGCACGCTGGCGGGGTTACAGCCCGCCCTGTCCGGTGAGGTGAATTTCGCGGAAGATACGGGCGCATACGCCAGCCACGCGGACGGGATTAAGGCGCAGCTGACCGTGACCGAAAACCTTGCCTTTTGGGCGCAGGTTCATGGGGGGGAATTACCAGATGAGGTGTTCGATGCCTTTGATCTGGTGGACCTGCGGGACCGTTTGGCGGGCACATTGTCCGCAGGACAAAAACGCCGCCTCGGGTTGGCGCGCCTTGGTGTCATCGGACGCCGCGTTTTGTTTCTGGATGAACCGACGGTCAGTCTGGACGGCTTTTCCGTCAAGATGTTCGCGGCGTGGCTGCGGGACAGCCATTTGGCACATGGCGGCGTAGCCGTCATCGCCACTCATATCGACCTTGGCATCGACGCGCCCGAGATGGACCTGACCCCGTTCAAAGCCACGGCTGAGGCCACCGGCGGGTCGGACGAGGCATTCCTATGAGGCCGACGCGCGGTGACGCGCGATATTACGTAATGCTGACGCGCGGAGACGCGCGATGATCGCCTTGTTGCGCCGCGATCTGGCGCTCGCTGTGCGGGCAGGCGGCGGCTTTGGCCTTGGCCTTGCGTTCTTTTTGATTGTTGTCGTGCTGGTTCCCTTCGGCGTGGGACCCGAGGCGGAGGTGCTGTCGCGCATAGCACCCGGTATCCTATGGGTCGCGGCCTTGCTTGCAGCCCTCTTGTCGTTGGACCGGATATTCGCGCTGGATTTTGAGGACGGGTCTCTACCGCTTTTGGCGACATCACCTTTGCCGCTGGAGGGTGTGGCCTTGATCAAGGGTGTTGCCCATTGGATTACGACGGGCCTGCCCTTAACACTGGCGGCACCGGCGCTGGGGTTTTTGCTGAACATGGCGCCGGGGGCCTATGTGTGGATGTTGGCATCCCTCGCCCTTGGCACACCTGCCTTGTCGATGATCGGCACCTTCGGGGCGGCCATCACCGTGGGGTTGAAACGGGGTGGGCTGTTGATGTCACTGCTGGTTTTGCCGCTCTATGTGCCCACGCTGATTTTCGGGGCAGAGGCCGTGCGGCGCGGGGCCGACGGGCTGTCGGCCACAACGCCGCTAATGATGCTGGCGGGGATCACGCTGGGCTGCTTTGCCTTGCTGCCTTTCGCCGCCTCCGCCGCGTTGCGGGTGAATTTAAGGTGAGCGGCCTTGTCGCCCGCTATGGGAAGGGCTAGCTAACGACCATGTCGATCTGGGAATATGCCAATCCGAAAAAGTTCATCGCAACGACCACCCCTTGGGTGCCAGTGTTGCTGTGGGGATCCATTGCCATTTTGGCTGTGGGGCTTGTCTGGGGGTTTTTCTTTACGCCCGATGATTTCCGGCAAGGATCGACCGTCAAAATCTTTTACATCCATGTGCCGTCTGCCCTGATGGCGATCAATGCGTGGTTTATGATGTTGGTGGCGTCCCTGATCTGGTTGATCCGCCGCCATCATGTCAGCGCCTTGGCCGCCCGCGCGGCAGCCCCCATCGGCGTGGTCATGACCCTGATCGCGCTGTTCACTGGGGCCGTTTGGGGCCAGCCCATGTGGGGCACGTGGTGGGCGTGGGACCCGCGCCTGACGTCCTTTTTGATCCTGTTCTTGTTCTATCTGGGCTACATCGCCCTGTGGGAAGCGATTGAGGACCCAGACACTGCCGCCGACCTGACATCGGTGCTGTGCATCGTGGGGTCTGTTTTTGCGGTGCTGTCCCGTTATGCGGTGAATTTCTGGAACCAGGGCCTGCACCAGCCTGCGTCCCTGTCGCTGGATAAGGAAGAAAACGTCGCAGACGTCTTCTGGTATCCCGCGCTGGTCTGTATCGCGGGCTTCGTTTTGCTGTTCATCGCACTGGTGCTCATGCGCACCGCCACCGAAATCCGCGCGCGCCGCATTCGTGCGCTTGAGGCGAGGACGCGGTCATGATGCCCGATCTAGGAAAATACGCGACCGAGGTCTTGTTGGCCTATGGCGTGTCAATTGGCCTGTTGGTGGTCATTGTGGCGCTGTCAATGCGCCGCGCCCGAAAGGTCCGCGCACAGCTTGAACAGGTTGAGGCGCGCAAAGGGCCGACCAAATGAAATGGCTCCTGATGATCCCAGTGGTGCTGTTCACAGCCCTTGCGGGGCTTTTTGCGGCGGGCATGTTCTTGGGGCAGGGGGATGAATTGCCCTCCGCACTAATTGGCGAACCTGCGCCCGTTGTCGCGGTGGAGGAGATCGCAGGCCTGACGCCATTGACGGATGAGATGCTGCGCGACGGCCAGGTCAAGATCGTGAACTTCTGGGCCAGCTGGTGCGCGCCGTGCCGCGTAGAACACCCGAACCTGATGGCCTTGGCTGCCGAAGGCACCCCCGTCTATGGCGTCAATTACAAGGATTTTGACCCCAACGCCGTGGCTTTTCTTGAGGAACTCGAAAATCCCTACACCGCCGTCGGGGCCGACAAACAGGGGTTCTATGCCATTGACTGGGGGGTCTACGGTGTGCCGGAAACCTTTGTGGTGGGCGGCGATGGGACCATCTTGTTCCGCATGGCCAACCCTGTCACCCAGCGCGGGCTTAAAGAACGGCTGCGCCCCGCGCTTGAGACGGCGATGGCCTCTCAGCCCAGCGAATAACGCAACGACATGCAGCTAAGGCCGCCATCCACAAGGGCCGCCTGCGATGTGTTCAAAACCTTCACCGAATAGCCTGCATCTGCCAGCCTGTCCGCCGCGCGCGGATGACCCTCAGACACGATAACATGATCGTTGACGCGGATCGCATTGGCCGCAGCCTCCTCACCCGGAACGGTTTCAATGATCTTTAGGTCCCTGAACGCGCCAGAGGCCGCTAAGGCAGGGGTGGCCAAAACCGTTTCGGCGTCCAATAGGGAACTCTCGGTCTTGAAATGCAAAATCTCCGGCGGGGTTTGTAGAACCTCCAAAGTGTATCCATGCGCCTCGACAAGGGGGCGCAAGTCTTCGGCCCCCGTGGCGTTGGTGCGCGCGGAGAGGCCCAGCAGGACGCGGTCATCGGTGCACAGAATGTCGCCCCCATCCACATATCCATCGGTCACAAGATCGACGACATCCGCCATGTGCAGGGCCAGTGCCGGACGCAAAGCATCCGCCTCGCCCAAGCGCGTCGGGGCACCTGGCCGCAAGACGATGGCCACACCGTTCAACACCAAGGCGGGGTCTTCGATGAAGACGCTGTCGGGAAAGGCCTCATCTGCGGGCAGCACCGCGACGGTGCACCCCGCATCGCGCAAGGCGCTGACATAGGCGTCATGTTCCGCTGCGAATACCGCCGGATCAGGATCGCCCTGATCAGCGGCGCGCAGCCCGTCGGTGACAGAGGTTGCAGGGGCGCGGCACAGCGCGTGGGTGAACTGATAGGATCTATGTGTCATCGTGCTACCCTAACCGTCACAGGTGCCACGTCCATGTTTCTCTGGTTCAAAAATACCTAAAGTCCACCATCACACAAAAATGCGGCGCCCGATTGTCAGACGCCGCATCGGCCCTCACGATCCGCTAAAATTCCGGAATTTTAGCCGCCCGCCCCCGCAGGGTCAGGCTGCCTTGGCCAGATTGCGCAACACATAATGCAGCACGCCGCCATGTTCGATGTATTCGACCTCAATCGCGGTATCGATGCGGCATTTCAGGGTGATGTCCTTGACCGTGCCGTCGGCCATGGTGATCTGGCAAGGCACCTCTTGCAGCGGTGACACCGCATCAAGGCCCGTGATCGTCACCGTTTCCTCACCCGTCAGGCCCAGCGATTTGCGTGTGTCGCCACCGGTGAACTCGAACGGGATCACGCCCATGCCCACAAGATTCGACCGGTGGATGCGTTCGAAACTCTCCGCAATCACCGCCCGCACGCCCAACAAATTGGTGCCTTTTGCCGCCCAATCCCGCGACGATCCGGCACCGTATTGTTCACCGCCGAAGATCACCGTGGGCGTGCCCTGATCCTGATAGGCCATCGCCGCCTCAAAAATCGAGGTCTGTTTGCCATCCGGCCCCAAAGTATAGCCCCCTTCGACACCGTCGAGCATCTCGTTCTTGATGCGGATGTTGGCAAAAGTGCCGCGCATCATGACCTCGTGGTTGCCACGGCGCGATCCGTAGGAGTTGAACTCCCGCACGGGAACCTGTCGTTCCACCAGATACTGGCCCGCTGGCGTGCTTTCCTTGAACGATCCCGCGGGGCTGATGTGGTCGGTGGTGATCATATCGCCCAAGACCGCCAGCACCTTGGCCCCTTCGATATTGGTGATCGTGCCGGGGTCTTTGGACATGCCCTGAAAGTACGGCGGGTTCTGGATATAGGTCGATGTGCTGGGCCAGTCGTAGGTTTCCTGATCCGGCGTTTGCACGCCTTGCCACTTTTCATCGCCCTTGAAAACGTCCGCGTATTTCTCTTGAAACGCCGCGCGGGTCACTGTCTTTTCGACCAGCTCGGCCACCTCTTGTGACGATGGCCAGATGTCTTTGAGGAACACATCCTTGCCGTTTTTGTCTTGGCCCAAGGGGTCTTTGGTCAGGTCCACATTCATGTCGCCGGCCAGCGCATAGGCGACCACCAAGGGGGGTGAGGCCAGATAATTGGCGCGGACATCGGGCGAAATGCGACCCTCAAAATTGCGGTTGCCCGACAGGACGGAGGTGGCGATGATATCGCCCTCGTTGATTGCCTCGGACAGTTCTTTCTGGATCGGGCCGGAGTTGCCGATGCAGGTCGTGCAGCCATAGCCCACCAAGTTGAAGCCGATGGCGTCCAGATCGTCCTGCAGACCCGCCGCCTCCAGATAGGCCGAGACCACTTGGCTGCCCGGTGCCAGCGATGTCTTTACCCACGGTTTGCGGTTCAGCCCCAATTCCCGCGCCTTGCGCGCCACCAGCCCCGCGCCGATCATGACGTAAGGGTTCGATGTGTTGGTGCAGGATGTGATGGAGGCGATCACGATCGATCCGTCGTGGATCGTATAGTCTTCCCCCGCGACCTTGGCGCGTTTGTGTTTGCCCTCATCCCCTGGAATATCGCGCGGGGCCGGTTGGCCGCCTTCGTCGGTCCAGTCTGCCTTGTCCTCCTGATCGGCGGACCATTCAGGGCGCTGGCCGGTGATGTATTCACCGAATGTCTGCGCAGCCGCTGTCAGAGCCACGTAATCCTGCGGACGTTTTGGGCCTGAGATCGCAGGGACAATCGTGCCCATATCCAGATGCAGGGTATCGGTGTAGATCGGCGCGTAATCATCGCCGCGCCAGAGGCCGTTTTCCTTTGCATAAGCCTCAACCAATGCGATCCGGTCTTTGTCGCGGCCTGTGTTTTCCAGATAGCGCAGGGTTTCACCGTCGATGGGGAAGAACCCGCAGGTGGCGCCGTATTCAGGCGCCATGTTGGCGATGGTCGCACGGTCGGCCAAGGGCAGGGTGTCGAGGCCTGCGCCATAAAATTCTACGAATTTTCCAACCACGCCCTTTTTGCGCAGCATCTCAACAACCTTAAGGACCAGATCGGTGCCGGTGGTGCCTTCCATCATCTGGCCGGTCAGCTCAAACCCCACAACCTCGGGGATCAGCATGGAAATCGGCTGGCCGAGCATCGCGGCTTCGGCCTCAATCCCGCCAACGCCCCAGCCCAGAACGGCAGCACCATTGACCATGGTGGTGTGGCTGTCGGTGCCCACTAGGGTGTCGGGGTAGGCGACTTCGTCCCCGTGTTGGTCGGTGTCGGTCCAGACCGTCTGGCTGAGGTATTCGAGGTTCACCTGGTGACAAATGCCCGTACCAGGTGGCACCACGCGGAAGTTGTTGAACGCGGTCTGACCCCATTTGAGGAACGTGTAACGTTCCATGTTGCGTTCATATTCGCGGTCCACGTTCATCTGAAAGGCCCGTGGGTTGCCGAATTCGTCGATCATCACCGAATGGTCGATGACAAGATCCACGGGGTTCAAGGGATTGATCTGCTGCGCATCGCCGCCCAGGGCCACGATCCCGTCGCGCATGGCAGCCAGATCAACAACCGCAGGCACGCCGGTGAAATCCTGCATCAGAACGCGGGCCGGACGATAGGCGATTTCGCGGGGGTTTTTGCCCCCCTTGGCCCCCCATTCGGCAAAGGCCTTGATGTCGTCGGTCGTCACCGTCTTGCCGTCTTCAAACCGCAGCATGTTTTCCAGAACGACCTTCAACGCCGCTGGTAATCTGGAGAAATCCCCCAGACCGGCGGCCTGTGCGGCGGGAATAGAATAATACGCAAGGGTTTGGGTGCCAACGTTGAGGGACGTGCGCGCCTTGGCGCTGTCTTGACCGACGGTGATGGGCATGGGGGTCTCCTTCAGATGGGATAAGCCTGTTATGACCACGTTATAACGCAGCCACGGCCCTATCGTTGCATCTGGCGGGGGCCTTAGGGAAGGGGCGTGGGGCGAATTGTAACAGTACCCTCGCAAACGGTTGATTGGCGCGTCCGCGGTGGGTCGGTTAGGCATGGGCATCACAAAGGAATCCCCTCAATGCGTCGCATCCTTGCCTGTCTTGCTACTGCCCTGTCTTTTGCTACACCCGTTGTGGCGGATGGCCCTGTGGTTGTTGAACTTTACACCTCCCAAGGGTGTTCAAGCTGCCCACCGGCGGATGCGCTGTTGCATGATTTGGCCGAACGCAGTGATGTGATTCCCCTCGCACTGCACGTGGATTATTGGGACTACATCGGCTGGGCCGATATTTTTGCCGACCCGTCCCACACCCAACGGCAACAGAATTATGCGGCGGTTGCGGGGGTGAATACGATCTACACACCGCAGATGGTTATCGGCGGGCAGGATCACGTGGTCGGCACCAAACCCATGCAAGTGGCCGAGGCGATCATGGCGCACAAAGCGCCCACTGGGGTGGTCGTGTCTGTCGCGCGGTCGGGCAATCAGCTGACGATTTCAGGGCAAACCCGCCGTGCGCTGCCGCGCGGGACACAGGTGCAGGTGGTGCGCTACAACCCGTCAGAGACGGTCGATATCCGGCGCGGTGAAAACGCAGGCCGCACGCTCACCTATTCGAACATCGTCACCGACTGGGACGTTGTGGGCGAATGGTCCGGCGGCGGGAGGTTGGACATGACGGTGCCTGTGTCAGGGGCCGCCCCCATCGTTGTGATCGTGCAAGAACAAGGCCCGGGTGCCGTTTTGGCCACAGCCGTCCTGCGGTAATCAGGGCGTTTTCGCCAGCCCCGTGCCGATCATGCTGTCACGGGTCACGAGCGCTGCAAGTTCCATTTCAGACAGGGTTTCTGTCCCCTGCGGGCGCGCAGGAATGACGATGTAGCGCATATCGGCGGTGCTGTCGTGGACGCGCACAGTCGTGGTGTCGGGCAAGGTCACGCCAAATTCGGCCAAGACAGCGCGGGGTTCGCGCACCGTGCGGCTGCGGTACGCGCGGGATTTGTACCAATCGGGCGGCAGGCCCAGCAGGTTGCGCGGGTAGCATGAACACAAAGTACACACGATCATGTTGTGCACGTCATCTGTGTTCTCAAGCGCAATCAGGTTGAGAGGGCCGATGTCGAACCCCATATCGCGTGTCGCGGTGGACGCGTCTGCCAACAGCGCGCTGCGAAACGCGGGATCGGTCCAAGCGCGGGCCACAACCTGTGCCCCGTTGGCCGGGCTGCGGGCATCCATCGCTTCAATCTGGGCGGTAATGTCGGCGGGGGTGGTGATCCCCTTTTCTACAAGCAATTCGCGCACGGCGATTTCCATGGTTTGCCAATAGCTGAGCGGGGTGTCGTCGTCTTCGCGGAAAGGATGGCCGGAGGGGCTCAGATGGTCGTGGTGATCATGGGGCATCGGCAGGCTCCAACCAGTGGTCATAGATTTCAGCGTCGAGGGTATCATCGGGGTGGGGGGTGTCTTCGCCCCAGATGTCACCGAGGCGAAAGCGGACGCGGTGCAGGGGAAGGGCCGGGGCCGGGTGGCCGTAGGCCAGATCTTCGGGATTGGGAAACGCCCCCAATGACCGTTCGATGACGCCGATTTTGCCCCGTAGATAATGCGGGGTGCGCACGTGACCGGGCGGCATCAAGGGTCTGACGCGGACGCGCTGCATCAATGCGCCTGTGCCGCGTCGCCATAGGTGGCCCCGCGTTTGGCAATTTCGTCCATCTTTTCAGCAAGTTCTGCGGTCGTATATGCGCCGCCTTCGATCAGGTTCTGATTGACCGAAGCGATCCAGCGTTCGTAGTAGGTCATGCTCTCAAACGCCTCTTCGCCCATGTCTTCGAGGACACGGCGCAACCCGTCTACGGTGAAATACCCCTTTGCGGAGCCGATGATCATCAGGGCATCAACCCGTTTTTCCCACAGGGAAAAGTCGTGCTGGTCGTTGGGCACGGGGCCGGCGGCGTCGCCGCCCATGTCGTGCCAGCGGCGCGCGGGGGTGTCGTGCCAGCGGCGCGCGGGATTCTCTTGCCAGCGGCGCGCGGGATTCTCTTGCCAGCGGCGCGCGGGATTCTCTTGCCAGCGGCGCGCGGGATTCTCTTGCCAGCGGCGCGCGGGATTTTTTGGATCTGTCATGGGGCCGATGCTAGGGGCACAGGCCCCGCAAGGAAAGTCTGCTTTTGCCCTTTTAGACGTCGTCGTCCTCATCCTCGACGATCAGGACAATCGTGCCTTCATCCGCAGCACCACGTATGGCGGAAATCACGGCGGTCTGCGCCTTCTCACCATCGGATTGTTTGATTTTTCCAGCCTCCTGAATTTCTTCGCGCAGGTTGTCGGCCATGCGGCTGGACATGTTGCCAAGGATAAATTCCGCAGCGGTGGCCAGATCGCCACCGGCCTGTGCGGCATAGGCGAGGCTGCTGACCAGGTCACCCTGTTCCACTTCACGGATCGCTTTGGGCACGTCGGGCACGGCCAGCCGCGCGGGAATGTCCGCAAAGGTAAAGATCGCCTTGCGCACACCTTCGCCAAAGGTCGGGTCTTCGGACAATAGCCCTTCGAGGATGCCGTCGCGGGTGCTGGCTGAGCTGGAATTGAGGATGGCCCCGATCCGGCTTTCGGCGCTTTCGGCAAAGGCGGGGATGGTGGCACCGCAATAGTTCTGTGCAAGGCTGGCCCCGATCCGCGCCATGGCCTGCGCGGTCACCTTGGTGGTGCGCGACATGGAATATGCAATGCGCCGTGCGCGGTCACCTGGCATCATGCCCAACAGTTCAGCCGCCTTGGGGGTCGACATTTTGGACAGCATGATTGCGCAGACCTCGGGGCTTTCGGCCTCGGTGATGGGCAGCATGGCGCTGTTTTCAAGCTCAAGCACCGATTTCCACGGGTCATGGCCTGCCCGTGCTGCGGCCTCCTCCCGCAGTTTGGCGGCGGTCGCGGGGGAGATGCGACCCTCAAGAGATTTCAGCGCGGCCTCAACACTGCCGGGCGCTGTGAGGGCAACGGACGACAGTTCCTGTGAGAATTCATCGATCACCTGATTGAGCGTTACTTTGTCGATCAGGCTTAGCGCGCCCAGTTCCCGCGTCAGCCGCGCCTGCGACGCCTCAGGCAGGTCCGCAAGGGGCAGATTTCCATCGTTGCGCAACAGCAATTGCACGACCATGGCCGCTTTGCGCGAACGGGGAATATCCGGAAGAGTTTGGGTCGGGGTCACCATCATGCACCTCTCATCTGCGGTGCTGTTGGCGTACCGAAAGGACATGAATCACCGGTTAACCGCGCCGAACAAAATGCCCTTGCGCGGCCATGGGCTCGGATTCTCCCGTTAATTTATCTCAAAAATAAAATACAACCTGAGATTTAGCTGGGGTGGGTCATTCTGACCGATAGTTCATGCAAGTCATCACGCAATTTCGCATCCATTCCGGTTTTCGACGCGGTCAGAATGTGAAGCTGTTGGATGTAATCTTGCAATTGCTCCATTTCCTGATCGGTATATTCGCGATCCGGCCGCGCAAAGCCGCCAATGCTGCGGGTGTCGTCGATTTCAATTCCAATCGCCGATCCAAATTTCATGCCGTAAGGCGCTGATTGTTCGAATATTTTCAGAACATCCTGGTCTGCCAGGTCTGACCAACGAATGTATCCCGTATTTGCAAATGCCCACGCCACAGTCGGGTCGGACATGACGTAGCCGTTCTGAGAATAGATCTCCATCCAGGCTTTTGGATAGGTCTGGAATTGAAATTCCGAGGATGTCAGGCGCAGATGAAATGCAATTGCGAAACCAGCGGGCGCCAAATCTTCGATTGTTTCCAATAGCGTCGTAATTTTTTCTATATCGGCCATTTCGAGCTCTCTTGCTCTCTTTGTGGTTGCTTGCGTCTTACATGACAGAATACATAAAGCGAACAAGGTAAGAGTAGGTTAGTCGGATTGTCTTCCGAAAGACAGGACCATCTGAAGAGCCACACGCGCGAGAGGGCGCTGTTTGACTGATTTGGAAACCCATGATGATGTGCTGATGGTGGCCCCCACGGGATACTATATCGCGTTGCGTGTGGGGTTTGCGTTTCCAATGGAAGAGGTCAACGCCTTGCCCCAGCCTTGGATTGATCACTACACCAAATTGCGGTTCATGCTGCATGATCCGGTCACACGCTGGGTCTACAGCAACACGGGCGCTGTGCGGTGGCGCGACATTGATCTGCCGGACCCGATGCGCGTGCTGGATCAGGCGCAGACGTTCGGGCTGCGGTACGGGTTGGCGGTGTCCTATTTCGACGGCAACACGGACGGGCACCGGTCTTTTGGACATTTTGCCCGGTCTGACCGTGATTTTGAGGACGACGAGATCGCGGCTTTGGCGGGCTACATCGAACGCCGTCACCGTGAAAAGGCGCCTCCGACGAATTTGACCCATGCGGAACTTGAGGCTTTGGGCATGCTGCGTGAAGGCATGCGGTTGAAACAGATTGCCCATGATTTGGGGGTGTCTGAGGGGGCTGTGAAGCAGCGTCTTAAGAATGCCAAAACGAAGCTGGGGGCGCAGACATCGGCGCAGGCAGCGGCTTTGGCGAAGGAGTTTGGCTTGCTTTAGAGCGGGCCGAATTTCGTCAAAAATAGTTAACAAATAGTTAATTTTTTCCAAGGGTTATGTCTCATGACGTTTCTTGGTGGGAAATTCATTTTTGGTGGTAGGAAAGTATTAACCATTCGTCAGAACCGACGCTAAATGGACTCTCCATAAAGGAGAGCAAACATGGAAAACATCAGCTTTGAATTGTCCGGCGTGCACCAACACGGGCCCGCCTTCTTTGACTATCTTGCCCTGCGCAAGCAGTTCTTCGTCGACACGTTGCATTGGCAAATTCCGCACAATGCGGATGTAGAGATGGACCAATACGACAACCCTATGGCGCGCTATTCGCTGGTTCTGGATGATCAGGGCCGCGTCTTGGCTGGCGCGCGGGCCATGTCCTGTGCCGCCCAATGGGGCGATCACACCTATATGCTGAAGGACGCGATGACGGGCAAATTGTCGACGATCCCAAACAATCTGTTGGAAAAGGTCATCGACGCCCCGAACGTGTGGGAATGCACGCGGCTGGTCATCTCACCCGAAGTGCGGTCGATGCGGGCGCGGACGCAGTGTCTTGATCTGATTGTCGAAGGGTTGATCGACATGGCCAACGCCGAAGGCGCAGACACGTTGATTTCACTGTCCAACCTGTGGCTGCTGCGCGCCTTGAAACGGCTTGGCTACGGTGCGGAACTGATGGGGGAGCCATATGAGAACGGCGATGACGGGCACAAATACGCCGTCATGGCGATTGCTGCCCGTCACAAGCATCAGATCGAACTGAACGCGGCCTGACGCATCTGAACCATCCGTGGGCGCTTTGGGGGGCCCACGGAGGCACAGGGGTGGGGTTAGCCGAACACGCGCTTGAAAATCGTGTCGACGTGTTTGGTGTGATAATCCATGTCGAATTTTTCGTTGATGCCGTCCACACCAAGGGCGGCAACCACATCATCATCCGCGAGGAGTTCTTCGCGGAAATCAACGCGGTGTTCCCAGACCTTGAGCGCATTGCGCTGAACCATGGAATAGGCGTCTTCGCGGCTCACACCGGCCTGCGTCAGGGCCAAAAGCACGCGCTGGGACATGACCAACCCAGGGAATTTGTTCATATTGTCGAGCATATTTTCGGGGAAGATCAACATCTTGTCGACCACGCCGGTCAAACGGTTCAACGCAAAATCCAACGTCACCGTCGCATCCGGCCCGATGCCACGTTCCACAGAGGAATGCGAAATATCGCGTTCGTGCCACAGGGCCACGTTTTCCATCGCGGGGATCACGGTCATGCGCACCAGACGGGCCAGACCGGTCAGGTTTTCGGTCAACACAGGGTTCTTTTTGTGCGGCATCGCGGAGGAGCCTTTTTGCCCCATGGAGAAGAATTCCGCACCCTCCAGCACTTCGGTCCGCTGCATGTGGCGGATTTCGATGGCGACGTTTTCGATGGAGGACGCGACGACGCCCAACACGGAAAAGAACATCGCGTGGCGGTCGCGGGGGATGACCTGGGTGCTGATGGGTTCAGGTGTCAGGCCCAGTTTTTCGCACACATGTTCTTCGACCGCGGGATCGATGTTGGCGAAGGTGCCGACGGCGCCGGAAATGGCACCGGTTGCGATTTCATCACGGGCGGCGACCATACGGGCGCGGTTGCGGTCCATTTCGGCATAGAACCGTGCAAAGGTCAGACCCATTGTGGTGGGTTCGGCGTGGATGCCGTGGCTGCGGCCCACGCGGACGGTCATCTTGTGTTCCATCGCACGTTTTTTCAGTGCGGCCAGCAGGTTATCCAGATCGGCGATCAGGATGTCGGCGGCGCGCACAAGTTGCACGTTGAAACAGGTGTCCAGCACATCCGATGATGTCATGCCTTGGTGCACAAACCGTGCCTCGTCTGAACCGACGTGTTCGGCCAGATGGGTTAGAAAGGCGATGACGTCGTGTTTGGTGACGGCTTCGATTTCGTCGATGCGGGCCACATCAAATTCCACGTCTTTGGCTTTCCAGACGGCCTCGGCGTTTTCGCGAGGGATCACGCCGATGTCGGCCATGGCGTCGCAGGCGTGGGCCTCGATCTCGTACCAGATGCGGAACTTGGTGGCGGGGTCCCAGATGGCGGTCATCTCAGAGCGGGCGTAACGGGGAATCATGGGCAAATGGCCTTTTTGTGACGTGCGAAATCAGGTTCGCTGCGTCATAAGCTGTGGGGCGGCCAAGAACAACAGGGGGGTGGCATATGTGGCGAATGGTTTTGGCGGCTGTGCTGGTGCCCAGTGCCGCACTGGCTGAGTTTGAGGCGATGACCGGCCCCCAGATTGAGGCCGCCTTGACGGATCGCGCGCTGATCTACACCGACGGCGCCACACAGGATTTCCGCGCCTCTGGACGGACGCTCTATAATACAGGGCGCGACAGCTGGGGCTATTGGGCCGTGCGCGGGGACGCCTATTGCAGCCAATGGCCCCCCAGCGACGGCTGGTTTTGCTACGACATGGCGCGGGACGGTGATGTTCTGCGCTTCATTGCCGAAGACGGCAGTTTCACCGATGGGGTCTATAGCGACTGATGCGGGGCATGGCGGATTTTCTGGGCGCTTATGCCGTGTCGCGCCGGATCGCGGACCGGTTGAGCGGTGGCGAGACGACGTTTGAGGGCACGGCCACCATCACGGCCGACGGGTCAGGCGCGATCTACAAGGAAGTCGGGGCGTTGCAGATGGGCACGGGCACCTTCACCGCAGAACGGTCGTATCTGTGGCGCCCTGCAGGCGCGCGTATTGAGGTGGCCTTTGCCGATGGGCAGCCGTTTCATGATTTTGATCCCGATCAGGGCGGGCAGGCCACAGAACATCTGTGTGGTGCGGATATGTATCGGGGGGGTATGACTTTTCAGAATGGACCTGTTGGTCCTTGCGCTGGGACGTCTCTGGCCCGCGCAAGGATTATACTTCGGTCACGTGGTATGTGCGGCGTTAGCGATATCTGGGGGCCAAGGCGGCCTTCGCACTTGCAGAACGCGCGCGCACAGGGTTATCTGCGGCCAACGAAATAAAGGAGAGCGTCATGTCGACAGCCACAACAAACATGGTCCTGAGCGACCGCCTCTGGGATGCACAGGGTGCGGCCCTTTGGATCAAACGCGCAATTTTGCTGGTGGCCGGTGTGGCCGCGCTGACGGTTTCCGCCAAGATCCAGATCCTGACACAGCCGGTGCCGGTGACCTTGCAGATGCTGGTCGTCATGGTGATCGGTGCGGCCTACGGGCCCAAGCTGGGCGCTGCGACGGTGGCGTCTTACATCGCTCTCGGCTTGCAGGGTCTGCCTGTGTTTGCGGGCGCTGTCGCGGGTCCGGCCTATGTGCTGGGGGCCACGGGTGGCTACCTGCTGGGCTTTATGATTGCAGCCTACGCGGTTGGCGCGCTGGCCTCTGCCGGTTGGGATCGGTCCCCGCTGCGCATGGCTGCGGCCATGGCGGTGGGCATCTTGTGCGTCTACATCCCAGGCGTGATGTGGCTGAGCGCCGGTGCGGCCCTGTTGGGTGGTGCGGCGACGGCAGCAGTGTCCGGCTTTGTGGGCGGCGAAGCCTTCACCGGTTACGGTTGGGCCAACTGGTATGCCTACGGCGTGAAGACCTTCATCTGGGTTGATGCGCTGAAGCTGGTGGTTGCGGTCATCGCATTCCCCGCGATCTGGAAGCTGGTGGGCGACGCCCGCGGCTAAGACCTGTTTATGGGTGTTAAAATGAGAGGCGCGGAGCGATGCTCCGCGCCTCGTTTTGTTTATGGGCACTTGTTGCTGGGGTGAGCCCATTTCTGAAGGCGTGGTCCTGGGTTGAAAGATGCGCCTCCGGCGGGAGTATTTGCAGCAAAACGAAACAGGCGATTATGCAAGATCGGTTTTGATGTGATTGCTGCGTTCCAGGGTTTGGTGCACTGGGCAGCGATCCGCGATTTCCAGCAGGCGCGCGCGTTGGGTGTCGTCCAGATCGCCTGTCAGGTGGATGGTGCGGGTGAAGCTGTCGATCTTGGATTTGGCTTCCGCGTCTTGGCCGTGGACTTTGTCGTGGGTGACATCGACGCTCACTGAAGCAAGAGGCCAGCCTTTGCGGCGGGCGTACATGCGGATGGTCATGGAGGTACAGGCGCCCAGACCTGCGGACAAAAAGCCGTAAGGCGTGAGGCCCTTGTTGGTGCCGCCGTAGGCTGCGGGTTCGTCGGCCAGCACATGGTGGGGGCCACTTTGGATGTCTTGCAGAAAGCCTGCGGGGTCGGCCTCTGACACGCGCAGGATGCCTTCGGGGATGCCGATGGGGGGGGCGGGACGGCGTAGGTCAATGTATTTGGTGGCCCAGCTTGCGATCAGCGTGGCGGCATATTCGGCGTCTTCGGCCCGGCCCAGCAGATGGTCGGCGTCATCAAGGGTGATGAAGCTTTTGGGGTGTTTGGCGGCCAGAAAAATCTCGGACGCGTTGGTGATGCTGACGGTGGCATCGCGGGGCGCGTGAAGCACCAGAAGGGCCGCGCCAAGCGACCCGATGGCCGGTGTAAGTTCGCCCTTGGCGATGTCTTCGAGGAAATCATTGGAAATGCGGAAGGGGCGACCGCCAAGGCTGACCTCGGCCACGCCGTCACGGATGATATCGGGTAGGCTGTCTGCGAAGTTTTCAGTGACATGTTCGGGATCAAAGGGTGCGCCGATGGTGACCACGCCTTTGATTGACGTCATCTGCGGAGCAGCCTTGAGGATGGCTGCGCCGCCCAACGAATGTCCGATCAGCAGGGAGGGGGACATGTCGCGTTTGTCGAGTTCTGCACAGGCGGCGATGAGATCCTGCACATTGGTGGTGAAGTTTGTGTTTTCAAATTCACCCTCTGAATGGCCAAGGCCGGTGAAGTCGAACCGCAGCACGGCAATCCCCATGGAGGCAAGCCGTGCCGCGATGCGACGCGCGGCGGGGATGTCTTTGGAGCAGGTAAAGCAATGGGCAAAAAGCGCTGTCGCCAGATGCGGCCCATCGGGCAGATCAAGGCGTGCGGCAAGCAGTTGGCCGTCGTGGCCGGGGAAGGTAAAACGTTCGGTGGGCATTCATTTGGGTCCTTCTGTTGCGATGAACGTGGACCCGTGACACAGAGGCCGCAAGGCATGTGACGGTGGCGTCACGGAGAGGTGAAAGATGTGGCAGTGGGGTGCGCACGGGCTTTTGGTCGCGGTGCTGGTTCTTTTTGCGGGCAGTTTTGCAGGGGCGCTGCATCCGGTTGGTGACAGCCTTGCGGTGTTTAGGCCTTTGATCGTTATCGGCATTTTCCTTTTGGGATTGATTGTTCGCACCCGCAGGCTGGGGCGAATGAGCGTCGTAATTGGTCTGGTCGCGGGCGCGGTGCACGCCGCGGGTTTTGTAAACAGGTCGGCATTGAATGGGCCTGCCGATGTGACAGTCTATCAAAAGAACCTGCTCATTTATCCTGCCGACAGAACTGCCTTTGTCGCGGATGTGGAATTGGTCGATGCGGATGTGGTCACCTTGCAAGAGGTCAGTCTGGACAACCGCCCGCTTTTGGAGGCCTTGCAGTCCGCCTATCCCCATCAGCTCCTGTGCGATGGCTATGACGGAATTGCAGTCGCGATTTTGTCAAAGACCACGCTTACTGCGCAGCAATGCGCGGCAGGCAGGGGGATTGCGCGGGCCGAAACACAGATCGCAGGGCGGTCTGTTCAGGTCTACGCGCTTCACCTGTATTGGCCGTGGCCCAAGCCACAGCTGGCACAGGTTCTTGATCTGCAACGAAAAATGGCGCCCTTGGACGGAGGTGTGACCGTCGTTGCTGGGGATTTCAACATGGTCGCGCGCGGCCACAGCCTTGCCCTGATCGAAGCGGCCACGCAAACGCAGCGGGTGGGGCCATTGGTGCGGACATTTTCCCTGTCAGGGTATCCATTAGGGATCGATCACGTATTGGCAACCGGCGGAACCGGCGATCTGGAGGTGCGGCCGCTGATGGGGTCGGACCATTACGGGGTCGTGGCGCGGATCGGGTTTACTGACCCATAAGTTCAGCATCCCATGGATAGGTCGTCAGACGTTCATAGCCGTCCTCGGTGATCAGCACCTGATCTTCGAGCTTGATGGAGAAATCACCGCCGACTTCGCCCACCAAGGCCTCGACACACAGGGTCATGCCGGGCTGAAGTTCGTAATCAAACGCGCCGGGGACCATTTTGTCGGGGTAGGCCACGAGGGGCCATTCATCGCAGAGCCCCACGCCGTGCATCAGGCAGCCGTATTTTTGCGCCTGATATTTGTCGTGCAGCACATGGGTGTTGCGGCTGAGGTCTTCGATATTCACGCCCGGTTTCAGCATTTCCATATTGGTTTCAATATGCTCGACGCCGTGCTTCATGGCCTCGATCATATCGGGGCGGGGTTTGTCGGGGCCGATCCACCAACTGCGCGAGATGTCGATACAGATGCCATAGCTGCCCACCAGATCGGTGTCGAAGCTGATGATTTCATTGGGCTGGGTGATGCGCGGCCCGCATTCCTGAAACCACGGGTTGGTGCGTGGACCGGAGGCCAGCAGGCGGGTTTCGATCCATTCACCGCCACGGCGAATGTTTTCGGCGTGCAGCACCGCCCAGATGTCGTCCTCTGAGGTGGTGCCGTTTCCGGCGTGGCCGCGCGCGAAATCCTCCATCGCGCGCACGGCTGTTTCACAGGCGTGGTTGGCGCAGCGCATGGCCAGGATTTCGTCAGGGCCTTTGATGGCGCGGGATTTTTCGGTGACTTCCTCACCTTCCATGATCTCAAACCCCTGCGCCTCAAGCGCGCGCAACCCGTGCAGCATGACTTTGTCGACGGCCAAACGCATGGTGCCGCCGCCGTGCTCTGCGATCAGGGTGCGGACCTCGTTTGAAAAGACGTCAGCGGCCACGTCCACCTTATCGCCACGATCGAAATAGAACAGATCCGCGCCGGAGCGTTGTTCGCGCACCAGAGGGTTAAACGTGCTGAGGAAGGGGGAGTTCTTGTAATCCCAGATCACCATATACCCATCCGCGCAGAGCAGCACGGCGCGGAACGGATTGTGGGTGTTCCACAGTTGCATGTTGGTGCTGTCGGTGGCGTAGCGGATGTTGAGGGGGTCAAACATCAACAAGCCGCCGTATCCACGGTCGACGATGTGCGATGTCAAACGCCGCCAGCGAAAGTCGCGCAGGGCGGACAGATTGGGCAGGGTGAGGCCCGCGGCCTCCCATTCTTGGAAAGCCAGCTGGGTTGGGCCGATTTCAATCCTGTCGGCGTCATTGGGGGTTCCGTCGCCCAAAGTGGCCCCACGGGTGGGATCAATCTTGCGCGTGTCGCGGTAATGGGTGTTCATGGTCGTCCTCCCGTGCTGGTGTTGGGATCAGCGTGGCGGGAGAAAAATGACCTGTCCGGTCAAAAAACGACATCGGGGTGTGGCGCAAATGGGCGAAGACGCGGGGCCGATTTTACAAGCGCGATTGCCTGACGGGCAGGCGGAACGCGCGGCTGCGCGGTTGCCATCTATGCAGCCGGTGCAGGGTCCATGGCTGCGCATGGATGACGCATATGGCGCGCAAATGGCAGAGCGGCGCCGGCTGCTGGCCAAGCGGCGGGGGGAGGTTTATGCCCAGCTGACACCAGGTTTGCCCGCAGCGCGTGCCTTTCTGGAGGAGGCTTTGACGGCTTTGCCGGACGGGTTTGAGGCCTCAGCGGACCACCTGCGCTGCCCGGATGGCGCGCGCGTCGCGATTGACTGGGACGCGCCGCTGCTGACCGCGGGCCATGTGTTGCAACAGGATGTGTGTATTCTGGAAAAACAGGGGGATGAACATGTGCTGACGGGCGCTGTCCTGTGTTTTCCGGCCAGTTGGACTTTGTCGCAGAAGATCGGCAAGCCTTTGGTCCGCATCCACAAACCGGTGGCGGACTACGATGCAGGCATTGCTGCACGGGTACAGCGGCTGTTTGACGGGGTGAAACAGGGGCAGCCCATGTGGCGCGCCAATCATCTGCGGTATTTCGATCCGACCTTATTCCAGCCCCGCGCAGAAGATGATCAGCGTCCCGTTGGACATCCCAGTGCCCCCTTCATCCGAAGCGAACGCCAAACTGTCTTACGGCTGGGCGTTCAGGATGCGGTCGCGTTTGTCATTCACACTTTTGTGGTCGACGTATCTTCAGAACACAGCGATCAGGATCAGGCCGCACATGACACCGATGGTCGCAGCGGATTTGATCGAACTTGAAAAGCACCACCGCAGTGGATCTTTGATCATGTCAAGGAAGCTGCGCGGTTCATCGCCATACCGTAAAGATCCCACGCCGCCTGTCGCGATCCCACGCGACTGCCATGCCTGAGGCATGGTTGAAGCCCCAGCCCGCACTGCGGAGGCTGGAATGTTCGACGATCGGTGGGTCCCGAAACCATGAGTGGATTCATAGGGAGACGACGGCGGGGTATACTGGTTCACATTACTCATGTTGACGTCGTGTCATCTGAGTTGGTCAACATCACGTTAACGTCAAGGTTAATTGGCGAAGAAACTATGGCACGATCATGGCCCACCGGTTTTCGTTTGTGTCCATTCTTCAACAATTCTTTGCCGGCTGCAGGGCTGAATTACACAGTCGCATATTCCGGCAAGAGCCTGATTCAGAATGAAAAAGGGCGCCCCGATGGGACGCCCTTCAGATGGTTTTCGTGCGAATTAGCAGCTGTAGTACAGCTTGAATTCGACAGGGTGGGGTGTGTGTTCGTATTCGTACACTTCTTCCCACTTCAGATCCATGTAGCCTGCGATCTGGTCTTTGGTGAACACGTCACCGGCCAGCAGGAAGTCCATGTCTTTTTCCAGCTCGTCGAGCGCTTCGCGCAGGGACGCGCAGACCGTTGGGATTTCGGCCAGCTCTTCTGGAGGCAGATCATACAGGTCTTTGTCAGACGCCGCACCGGGATCGATCTTGTTCTTGATGCCGTCAAGGCCAGCCATCAGCAGTGCTGCGAAGCACAGGTAGGGGTTGGCTGCGGGATCAGGGAAACGGGCCTCAACGCGCTTGGCTTTGGGGCTTTCGGTCCATGGAATACGCACACAACCGGACCGGTTACGGGCGGAATAGGCGCGCAGAACGGGGGCCTCGAAGCCTGGGATCAGACGCTTGTAGGAGTTGGTGGACGGGTTCGTGAAGGCGTTCAGCGCTTTCGCGTGCTTGAGGATACCACCAATGAAATACAACGCTTCCTGAGACAGGTCCGCGTATTTGTCGCCAGCAAAGAGCGGCTTGCCGTCTTTCCAGATGGACATGTTCACGTGCATACCGGTGCCGTTGTCGCCTGCGATGGGCTTGGGCATGAATGTCGCGGACTTACCGTAGGCTTGGGCGACATTGTGGATGACGTATTTGTATTTCTGCAGCTCATCGGCCTGTTTGGTCAGGCTGTCAAAGATCAAGCCGAGCTCGTGCTGGCAAGACGCCACTTCGTGGTGGTGCTTGTCGACCTTCATGCCCAGACGCTTCATCGTGGACAGCATTTCAGACCGGATGTCTTGTGCGTCGTCGATTGGGTTGACGGGGAAATAGCCGCCCTTGACGCCGGGACGGTGGCCGGTGTTGCCCATCTCGTACTCGGTGTCTGTGTTCCAAGCGGCGTCAATCGCGTCGACTTCGTAACCCACTTTGTTCATGGAAACGGAGTACCGCACGTCGTCGAAGAGGAAGAATTCCGCCTCAGGACCCATGTAGGCGACATCACCGATGCCCGTGGATTTGAGGTATGCCTCTGCGCGCTCGGCTGTGCCGCGCGGGTCGCGGTCGTAGCCTTCGCCGGTGTCGGGCTCAACAATGGAGCAGTGCAGGCAGAGCGTTTTTTCAGCATAGAACGGATCGATGTAGGCGCTGGTCACGTCTGGCATCAACTTCATGTCGGATTCGTCGATGGATTTCCAACCAGCGATGGAAGAGCCGTCGAACATGAATCCTTCTTCAAGGAAGTCTTCGTCCACTTGGTCGGAGCACAACGTGACGTGCTGCAGCTTACCGCGTGGGTCCGTAAAACGGATGTCAACGTAGTCGACATCTTCGTCAGCGATCATTTTCACGAGATCTTTGTTGGTCATTACTTGAGTTTCCCCTGGTCAATAATGGGTTGGTTGAGGTGGGATGAAACGCCTTAGAGCGCTTCGTCCCCTTCTTCGCCGGTCCGGATGCGGATCGCTTGCGCGACATCGGATACGAAAATCTTGCCGTCACCGATCTTGTCGGTCTTGGCAGCTGTGATGATGGCCTCGATGGCGCCTTCGACCTGCTCGTCGGCCAGAACCACTTCGATCTTCACCTTTGGCAGAAAGTCGACGACGTATTCCGCGCCACGATACAATTCGGTGTGGCCCTTCTGGCGGCCGAAACCTTTGACTTCAACAACGCTCAGACCTTGGATGCCGGCGTCTTGCAGGGCTTCCTTAACTTCGTCCAGTTTGAACGGTTTGATGATGGCCTCGATCTTCTTCATCGGCCGACTCCCCTTGGATCATGTGTTTGGTTGGGTCAGACCACTTTCGGACCGGCGGCTCAATTCAACCCAAGTCAGGCGCCCAAAGGGAAATGACGATTTGACAGTGTTTGCTTAAAAATTAGGCAAATAGATGCGAGGGCGGGCGAAATTGAATCTTCGGTGCGAGATGCCTGATATTATGCGTCCAAATTTGCAGCACCGCCTGCCTCTCTGGTTTGCAAATACCTCGGGTGAGCGCGCAGCGCGAGGGCAGAGCCCTAAACCGCGAAACGCAGCCTCGAAAGACTGCGTTGAAACAGGCACGCAACGGTGCCAAAGACTATAAAACTGCGCGCGTCAGCGCCCCTTGAGGTCAGAGGCGGGACGATCAGACGTTGGTGCTGGCAACCTCAAGGCCGTCTGCGTAGATGATGTGCTGGCGGTCAAAGACCACCTCATAGACCATCATGGCCGCTTCGCTCTCTTCGGACACAAATTCGCCGTCCAGCAGGCGTTTTGCCTTAACCGTGGCGACATCTGCGCCAAACAGGGCCTTGGCGCGCCAATCGCGGATGTGGACCAGCGTGTCGGGGCCAACAATCATATCGTCCTCGGGGCGGGTGTGGCCCAGCGACCCGGCCTTAATCTTGATAGGGGATGTTTTTGCTTTGGTGCTGCGAATTTCGCGCAGAACCGACATGCCTGCGTCACGGGTGATCACCCGGTCGCCAACTTTGAGGTTTTCGACGGGTTTTTCGCCATCCAGCGTCATCACCGTGGTGCCCTGGGTCAAACCGGCCACATTCTTGCGGCTGACGGATTTCAGGGGTGTCGCAACGATTGTGCGGTCATCAAAGTCTTCAGTACGTCCCAGGTGCATGGCGTTTCTCGCTCTCAGCTTATGTCTGCTCAATGTTTTGCCCTGAAATATGGCAAGAAAACGTTACCGGTGGGACATAATTCGTATCATTGCAGGGCATTGATGGGATGTGAGTCTTTTTCGTCACGGATGAAACGATCGAAAACAACCCCAAAGACGTGACGGCAGTAGCGGCAAAAGACCTTGTGGGGCAGGGCGTTTTCCTCTCGCATCCCCTGTCGCTCTTTGCTAAGACGCGCCCAACTTGGGGGGATGGCTTTGCCGTCCCCTTATAAATACAGCGGGTGTGGCGGAATTGGTAGACGCACCAGATTTAGGTTCTGGCGCCGCAAGGCGTGGGGGTTCAAGTCCCTTCACCCGCACCAAAATTGCCCCATTTCGGGGCGTGAGAGACAAAAAGGACGATACCCATGACGGTCAAAGAGACCCTGAACGACGGCCTGAAGCGCGGCTATGAGATTACGGTGACCGCTGCCGAACTTGATGGCACAGTCAACGACAAGCTCAAGGAAGCGCAGCCAGAGATCGAGATGAAGGGCTTCCGTAAGGGTAAGGTTCCTATGGCGCTGCTCAAAAAGCAGTTCGGCCCAAAGGTTTTGGGCGAAGCCATGCAGGAAGCGGTCGACGGTGCCATGAACAAGCACCTCGAAGAATCCGGCGATCGCCCCGCGATGCAGCCTGAGATGAAGATGACCAACGAAGACTGGAAAGAGGGCGACGATGTTGTCGTGTCCGTGTCTTACGAAAAGCTGCCTGAAATTCCTGAGGTCGATTTCTCCGGCATCAAGCTCGAAAAGCTGGTGGTGAAGGCCGATGACGCCTCTGTTGAAGAAGCCTTGGGTTCTCTGGCTGAGACCGCGCAGAACTTTGAAGACCGCAAGAAGGGTTCCAAGGCGAAAGACGGCGATCAGGTGATCTTTGACTTCTTGGGCAAAGTCGACGGCGAAGCATTTGACGGCGGTGCCGCTGAAGGCCACGCGCTGGTGCTGGGCTCCGGTCAGTTCATCCCCGGTTTCGAAGAGGGTCTGATCGGTGTGAAAGCCGGCGATGAAAAAGACGTCACGGTCACCTTCCCCGAGGATTACAACGCCGAACATCTGGCGGGCAAAGAAGCCGTGTTCGAGTGCAAAATCCACAACGTCCAAGAACCAAAGGCCGCCGAGATCGACGACGAGATGGCAAAGCAGTTCGGTGCCGAAGATCTGGCCGGTCTGAAGGGGCAAATCTCCGAGAAGTTGGAAGAAGAGTACAAAGGTGCGGCCCGTGCCGTGACCAAACGCGCACTGCTGGATGAACTGGACAAGGCCGTGTCCTTTGAACTGCCACCGTCCCTGGTCGAGGCTGAAGCGGGCCAGATTGCCCACCAGCTGTGGCACGAGGAAAACCCTGACGTGCAGGGCCACGATCACCCCGAAATCACGCCAACAGAAGAGCACACAAAGCTGGCAGAACGCCGTGTGAAGCTGGGTCTGCTTTTGGCTGAAATCGGTCAGAAGGCCGAAGTTCAGGTGGCCGACGCTGAATTCACCCAAGCGGTCATGAACCAGGCGCGCCAGTACGGCAACCAAGCGCGCCAGTTCTTTGAATTTGTTCAGCAAAACCCACAGATGCAGCAGCAAATCCGCGCACCCCTGTTCGAAGATAAGGTCGTTGACCATATCGTTGAGGGCGCCAAAGTGACCGAGAAAGAGGTCTCCAAGGATGATCTGCAGAAGGCTGTTGAGGCCCTCGAAGAAGAATAAGTCAGTTCGCACTGACGATGCGAAGGCCGTCCCGTTGGGGCGGCCTTTTTCTTTGTCTCGCACCGCGAAACGCCGAAAACTACGGAAAACCTGACCCGATCTCCACGAATTACCGCTAGGTCAATTTTGACCTTTTGGATAAACTTCATTTACGTTTTAGATATTGGGGAAAGAACATGAAAAAACTCTTAGCAACGGTTGCAGCATTGGTGGGCTTTGCAGGGGCGGCGCAGGCCTGCCCGAATTGGAACTTGGATCCCAATTACGGGTCCTACAATTTGTCACTGGGCCAGATGCGGGCCGGCCAGCGGATTGGCCTGCAGGCGGGGGGCAACAACTACGTATGGGACTGTCCGAACGTGAACCCGCAAACGGATACGGGGGCGGGATATTTCACGTCTTCGCCGGATGTCCGGATTTTCGCGAACAACATCGAAGGCAACCGGTTGGTGCTGCGTGTGAACAGCGATTGCGACAGTGCGTTGTTGATCAACACCGGCACTGCGACGTGGTATTACGACGACGATGACGCAGGAAATCTGGACCCGCAGATCGTTCTGACGCGGCCGCGCAGCGGGCAGATCGACATCTGGGTGGGAACCTATGATGGTGGTTATTGTGACGCGAACCTGATCATTCAGGCCCAGTAAAGTCTGGCAGAATGAATGACGAAGCCGTCCCCGACAGGGGGCGGCTTTGTTCGTGTTGACACAATTGTCAGGGGATGACGGGTTTTCGATCTGCCGTGGGTTGGGCTAGGGTTCGGGAATGAGATTGATTGCATTGTGTTTGATCGGCTACGCAAGCGGTGCTGCGGCGTCCTGTCCGGACCCCACCCAAGATGCGCCACGGTTCGAGGCGACGGGTCCTGATTTGATTGCGCCTAAGTCTTGGCGGATAGAGGTCGCAGGTGAGCGTATCGCCCCGTGTGCGCAATGGGTGCTGCAGGGTACAGCACCGGTGGATTTGGACGGGTATTTGCCTGTAGCCCCAACGGCGGTTTTTGATCTTGAGGGGATGGGTCCCCACATCTTGATGGTCATGGCCGAAGCCCAATGCGCGCCCATTTTGGCGGTGCGATCGGCGGACGGGTTGTGGCACGTTGGCGAGACGGCAAACGACCGCGAAGAGGTGGTCGTTTGGGGCGCACCTGATGGGCCGTTGCAAGTCTGGGTCGGGGCGCGGGAACAGACGACCTGCGAGGGCACCGTCACCCTGGAGACATTCGACCGTTAGGCCACGCTTTCGAGTTCTGATCCGCTTGGGCGGGCATTCAGCAGGCTGAGCAGGTCTTTGCCCTCTGCAGGGCGGTGGAAATAATACCCCTGCGCGAGGGAGCAGCCCAAGTCGGAGAGGGTTTGCACGTCCACATCGGTTTCAACGCCTTCTGCAACAATATCAACGTCCAAGGCGGTTCCAAGCCCGACCAACATCGACACGATGCTGCCCGAGACGCGGTTGCAGTGGGCGTCACCGGCAAAGGCGCGGTCGATTTTGAGCGCGGACAGGGGCATTGTTTTGAGGTGGGCAAGGTTGGAATAACCGGTGCCGAAATCGTCGATCGACAGGCCGCAGCCAAGACTTTGGATGCCGTGCAAATTGTCGAGAACGTCTTCGTTGTCGGGCACGAAGGCGGTTTCTGTCACCTCAAGTTTGATAAGTTCGGGGGGGATATTGTGTTGTGTCAGGATATCCGCCAGCTGGGCCGCAAAACCGGGCCGCGCCACGTCGTGTCCGGAAATGTTGATCGAGGCAAAGAAGGGCACATCCCTGTGCCGGGCAATGTCGATCTTGTTCAAGGTTTTACAGGTTTCGTGCAAAGCGAAT
>JACLAD010001415.1_pt1 | contig 66807 bp, 51 predicted proteins | sample 8027901 | NCBI WGS metagenome assembly JACLAD01 (sample SAMN15725071, study PRJNA655200) | protist metagenome | isolation source: fluorescence activated cell sorting (FACS) single amplified genomes of... | place: Spain: Blaines Bay Microbial Observatory, Mediterranean Sea | collected 2016-07-05 | reverse complement strand
TGTAGTGATCAGGATGATGACTCACAACAAAATTCACAAAATGCCTGTACTGCAGAGAATCCTCTGGAACTGGAATGGATGCAGGACTTGATTGCAGATATTGAATGTGGCAAATATTCCTGTAAAGTTTCTATTCTGGAAAATTCGTATAAAGGGGAAACAGTTTTTTACATACAAATGACAGATCCTTTATGTAACGGTGTCAACCTGATCGATTTGTATAACTGTGTAGGTGAGAAAATAAAAGAGTTTAATCTGGAAGAGAGCATGAAGTTTATTAATGATCAGGGGAATGAGGCCGAGGAAATATTTAGCTGTAATGATTAGAATGTATCTAAATACTAACTTTCGTTTAACTTCGGCAATCTTTACTTGATAATTCGTTAAACGAACGACTATAATCAGTTAACGTGTTTTAGAAGGTGTAGGAATAGTTTTGTGAATATAATTAAAACTATAAACTAATAACCATGAAAAACATGCAAAAACTGATTTTAAGAATTTTTATTCTTTCGGTCGTAATGACCATTTTTAATTCCTGCGAAGTAGAAGATGGGGTGGATGGCAAAGATGGAATTGATGGTATTGACGGTAAAGATGGAGTGGATGGTGAAGATGGGGATGATCTTACAAAAGAGCCAACTATTTTTGAGAACAAATCGAGTGTAGATCCTTTAGTGGCCATTGCTCCTCAATTTAATTTTGTAAAAGCATACTCTTTATTAAGTACACCAGATGTTGTAGGGGATAATTTTCAATTAGCCGGATCTGCAGATGGAGCCGGGTTCCTTAAAAATGGAGAGGGTTATATGTATGTTGTCAACTGTGAAGACAGTTATGCAGTCGCCAGGGTCTTTTTAGATGAAAATTTCAATCCTATTGCCGGAGATTACCTTTTAAATTCAGGAGTGGCAGATTACGCCCGCCAATGCTCCGCTTCCATGTGGGAAGCAGCAGTCCATGGGGGCAGCAAAGATCTATTCTTATCAGCTTCAGAAAGCCTTCACTACGACGTAAAAGGAATCGATCCGTGGGTGGACACTCCAACTCCAAACGCAGATTTCGGACTTGATGCTCTAGGGGAATTCTCCTGGGAAAATGCAGTGCCACTTCCACAGAATGCTTATGCCGGCAAGACGGTAATTATTGGTGGAGACGATGACTCCAGTAATTCTGAAGGTCAGGTTGTTTTGTATTATTCTGAAAACGGAGATGATGATCTTCAAAACGGAAAGGTTTACGTGCTTAGAACCAAAGAAGTTTCTAATGGAGCAGACGGGGTTCAACCTGTTAGTAAAGACGGTATTTATTCCGAAGCAAGTTTCGACCGTAACGTGACTTATGAGATAGAGTTTGTGGAAATAGAAGATGCTAAAAATATGACTAAAGATGAAGTGGAGGAAGCAAGTAATGATGTTTTAGCTACACATTTTATGAGAGTGGAGGATGTGGATTATCAAAAAGGATCTGATGATAATGGGAGAAATGTCTTTTTTGCCGTAACCGGCAGAGGTCCGGGAGCAGGAACCTATAATGACTGGGGGACAATTTATAAACTTCAGCTAGATGCAGAATCTCCTTTAACAGGAAGGCTTACTCAGATCGTTAGCGGAAATACAGACTCAAACAATATGGATGGTAATTTAGCTGCTCTGCAAAGTCCTGACAATATATGTGTGACAGAAAATTTCGTATACATTCAGGAAGATCCTAATTCTTTTAGCAGAGGACATGCAGCACAGATTTATCAAAGTGATCTAAACGGAAACAACATTCACAAAGTCCTTGAACTTGTTGTGAGGCAGGATTTAGCTCCCAACAATAGCACAGGGCTAAGCGGTGAATTTGGTTCTTTGTTAGATGTTTCTGATAAGGTAGGAGTTCCGGGAACATTTATTTTGGCGGTGCAGCCTCATTATTGGAAAAATGATGACTTTAAAAGCCTGGATGGCCATGATTTTTCAGCCGTAAGAGAAGATAATCAAGCTTCACAAATCGTTGTTCTACAGGGATTGCCAAGATAATCTTGATATTACAAAAAACTCAAAACCTCCGGTTTATGCCGGAGGTTTGTTATAAATGAAAAGCAATATACCTTATGAAGAAATTATATAAATCTGTTTTGGTCATTCTTTTCTGTTTTTCAATTTTTTCGTGCAAAGAGAAGGAGGAATATATAGATGTTGCAGAAAGAGTGGAGGTAGAAGAGCGGTCTGTAAACTGGAGTGATGCTCAGCAATTCTATTTGGAAAGTATCAATAATTCAATTGGTTATCTGGAGGAGCTGGAGCGAATTGGCGCCGGAGACAAAAACTCCAAACAAATTTTTATAAGGGCCAGGGAAGAATTTAAGAAGGCAGAACCTTACGCTTCTTATCTCAATCCGCCTGTTGGTCATAGGGTAAACGGACCTGCTTTACCGATTTTTTTAGAAGATAATTCAAGGACCATACCTCCTGTTGGATTGCAAAAAATAGAGGAAAGTATTTATGAAGATGGGGTTTCTGAAAATGAGTTTTTAGCTGAAGTTGATGTTACTAAAGGTTTAATGATCAACCTAAAAGAAAATATCCAAAAGCGGGATTTGAATGCTGAACGTTTTTTTGTTGCGACACATCAGCAGTTGTTAAGGATTATTAGTTTATCAATTTCAGGGTTTGATACTCCCGTAAGTCACCTTGGGTTTAATGAAGCCGTCATTTCCCTTGAAAGTCTTCGGAAGGTTTATCATAAAAGTATCAGAGGAATCGTTAGGAAGAAAAATGAACAATTAGACAAAGATTTTCAGCAGAGCATATCCGAAGCAATTCAGTTTGTTGAAAGGAACAAAGACTTTGAAACTTTCGACAGGTTTACTTTTATCCGGGATTTTATGAATCCAGTCACTACACATTGGGTAGCGATTAGAAAAGAAAGGGGACTTTGGGAAGAAACAGATAACAAACCTTTTAATTTTGATGCTCCTACTTTTTTCGAAGAAGATTCCTTCAATGTAAAATATTTTATGCCCGCTGTAAATCGGAATTTCTCTGAAAAACAGATTGCTCTGGGAGAAAAGTTATTTTTTGATGAAAATTTATCTGAAAACAAAAGAATGGCCTGCGCCACCTGCCATATTCCTGAAAAAGCCTATGCCGATGGAATGGTTGTAAATTTGGATAATGTTGGAAATGAGTTGCAAAGAAATACGCCCACACTCTTGAATTCAGTCTTTCAGAAAGGCTTTTTCTGGGATGGCAGATCTGAAGGAATAATGGATCAAATTTCTTCTGTTTTCTCCAATGATAAGGAATTCAACACCGGAGTTCATCAATTTTCCGAAGATATTCTTGCAGACGCTACTTATACTGAAATGTTTCAGGAAGCTTTTGGGCAGGTAAACAGTAGAAATACAGATGTTATTAAGGCCCTTTCTTCTTACATAGCTACCCTCAACGGATTCAACTCAAAATTTGACCGGAATATTCGAGCCGAAGAAGACACATTTACTGAAGAAGAAAAACACGGCTTTAATCTCTTTATGGGGAAAGCTTTATGCGCCACCTGTCATTTTATGCCGCTCACAAACGGAACTGTACCACCATTTTTCACAGAAACCGAAAAAGAAGTCATAGGAGTTCCCGAAACTGCCCGGAACCTGCGTCTCGATGACGACTTTGGGTTCTACTGGCGATACAAAGCAGACATCCAGAAAGGAATGTTCAAGACACCTACGGTGAGAAATTCGGCTTTAACGGCACCTTATATGCACAATGGAGTGTACGAAACCCTGGAAGAAGTGATCGACTTCTACAACAAGGGAGGGGGAGCAGGCTTAGGTTTTGATTTGCCGCACCAGACGTTGCCGTTTGATGAACTCAGCCTTACCCAAGAGGAGCAACAGGCATTAATTGCTTATCTAAAAACACTATCCGATCCTGATGTCTCTAAATCTGAAATGGATGATTTTTTGGTAAAGAACTAACACTGAATTTAATTTTATTTATCAAGCCTGTAAGACAACTAAAACATACAGGCTATTTTTATGATCTTCACGATCTTCTGTTTTCGAAAAATATGTTTTAAAGTAATCTACCAGATCTTATAAAGATTGAATTATAAAAAGAAATTATAGTACAGGTAAACCAGGTTGAAAATGATCAAAAGAGCCAAGCAAACCAGACTAAAAATCCGATAGGTTTTCCCCGGCCGGTCTCTTTCCGGCATCTGCTCGCCTGTGACCAGTTTGTAGTTGAACCAGGCCAGAAAAGGAGCCGATAAAAAAGATAATCCGGCAGCGAAATCCACCAGAATTGTAAAGGATCCGGAAAGGAAATATAAGATGCCGAGCGAAAGTATCGGAATTATAAAAATGGAAATCCGGTAAATTTTCCATTTATCTTTTCTATCTTGAGGCTGATTTTTTTCGGGATGTCTCAATTCAGAAATTACCCTTGGATAAACATCAGTTACAGTTAATACAGTACTTAGCATAGTGACAAAAGCAGCGATGGAAATTATGGTCTTGCTCCAGGCACCTAATGTTTTCCCATAAAGCTCTACCAACTGACTTGAGAATTCAACGCTGTTATCTGAAAAAGATGTTCCGCTGCCAAACATTACCAGTACACCAAGCAGGAAAAATAAAAGTCCGATAAAAGCGGCCGAAAAATATCCAACATTAAAGTCGACAAAAGCACCTTTTACGGTTATATTCTGTTTTGTGTGGAGTGACTTTTCTTTGGTCCACAAGCTATGCCACACAGATGCATCCAGCGGAATGGGCATCCATCCCATAAAAGCAATCATAAATCCGAGGCTGGCGGTTGTCCACAGGGAAGGAACTTCAGTTTCTATGGCGGTTTCGATGGGGCGGCCGGCTCCAAAAGCCATTATGACGGCAGCTAAAGTGGCAAGGGTTAATAGCGTCACGATAATCTTCATACTCTTATCCAGCCCGGGATATTTTCCGATGAGCAGTAAAGCTATACAGGCACAAAATATGACTCCGCTCCAAACAAAGGGAGACCAGCCAAAATTAAAGAGGCGTTCAGCGAGTCCCGCAGTTACAATGGTAACAGCCGCCATAATGATAAACATACTTCCAATTGTTATGAAAATATAGGCCCAGTAGGGAAACTTTCCCAATTTTTTATATCCGGTGATTAGATGATTTCCGGTGCCTGCGGCATATCTTGGACCGAATTCAAGAAAGGGATATTTTGAAATACAGGCCAGAATCAAAACCCAAATCAGGATGAAACCATAGTCTGCTCCCGCCCGTGTTGCCTGCACCAAATGAGAAACACCTATTGCGGCTCCAGCTAATAGAAATCCCGGGCCAATGCTTTTGAGCAGGGAAGTAGTTTTTTTCTTTGGGGGGAGACGGGCATTCATTAGATAGCACAGATTTTATGGGGAACTTCAGTAAAAGTTAAGGGTTAATTGTTAATATGAACTACTTCAAAATCCTGCAATGTTGAAAGGGTTTGCTTCTGAAATTATAACAGTTCATCTTTTATAATAGATGAGAAACCAAATTAAGCAAATTTCTCTATCAATTCACTGTTTACCTCGTGACCACCATTAAAAGTATACACTTCGAAATTCTCAGGAAATAACTCCTTCAGCCTTTCTTCCTCCACTTCAATAATTCCTTCTTTTAGATACTCGTCTTCGGTTCCATAAATGAAGCAAAAATTAGTGTTTTTCAGAAACTGGAAATCTTGAGGTTTTAATTCCGAAGGTACTTTTCCCGAGTGCATTATTAACTGGTCGCACTTAATCTTTCGTCTGGCGGCCCAGCGGGTAGCGATTGAAACCCCCTGTGAGTAGCCCAAAAAGATTAGATTTGGTGCCTTCTCTAGGTCTTCAGCTTTATAGACTTCATCAAGATAATTCAGTACATTTTTGATTTCGGCTTCTGTATTTTCTTTGGTAAGCCAGGAAGCGCCTACGTGACGGTATTCATTATTTAAATAGTATTTGGACTGCGCCTGTGGCGCAATAATGTAATTTTCTTCAGGATTTAAATTTTTGAAGTGGCGAAGAAAATAACGGCTCAAATATCCGATACCGTGGAAAACCACCCACACATTTTTTGTTTTGGCAGTATTTTTATTCAATGTGCTATACGTATTGGTGATCTCGTAAGAAAGCGTCTTTTCAGTCATTTTTATTTGGTGGTTTTGTACTTTTACAAAGAAACCAATCTTTAAGCTATGACCAAAGAGGAAATTCTGGCGTTATCAAAAAAAGTGTGCAAAAACACGCTCATGGAAACGCTTGATATTGAATTTACTGAAGTAGGAGAGGACTATTTGATCGCAAAAATGCCCGTGACACCCAAGGTATATCAACCAGACGGAGTGCTTCACGGTGGTGCTACGGTAGCACTTGCCGAAAGTGTGGGAAGTTTTGCTAGCTATGTTTTTCTGGATACAGATGAATTTTTTGTCCGTGGAATTGAGATTTCAGCAAATCATCTTAAAAGTATTTCTGAAGGTTATGTTTTTGCGAAAGCTACGTACCTGCACAAAGGAAGGACAACTCAGCTCTGGAACATTAGGATTACCGATGCCGAAGATAATCTGATTTCCATCGTAAAACTCACCACCATTACTTTACCGAAAAAGAAATAGCATGAACCAGGAAGAATTCTTTTCCCGATTAAAACAACAGTATTTTGAACATCTGCCTTTTGTAGTTTATAATTCCCCTGGAACCATAAAAGCTTTGCTCCAGGAGAATTCAGAATTATTGATGACGGAAGATTTTACCGAATCGGGTTTTGTTTTTGCGCCTTTTGATAATGAGAAGGAAGTGATTTTAATTCCTGAAAATGCTTCGGAAAAGCTTCTTTTGGAAAAGGTGGAGTTTTTAGATTCTGAAGAAAACTTCTTTCTTGCTCCTGATAAAACCTCTGAAGAGGAAAAACGGAAACATATAGATCTTGTTAGTAAAGCAGTGAAAGCTTTGCAGGTAGGGGAGATGGACAAAGTGGTACTTTCCAGAAAGGAAGAGGTGGCTTTATCACAAGAAGATCCATTGATGCTTTTTTTGGATCTTCTGAAGAACTACCCCTCTGCGTTCGTGTATTGCTGGTACCACCCAAAAATTGGATTATGGCTGGGTGCCACTCCCGAAACTTTGCTGAAAGCAGAAGGAAACAGATTTAAAACAATGGCCCTCGCCGGAACCCAAAAATATGAGGGAACTACAGATGTGGATTGGGGTGAAAAAGAAAAACAGGAACAGCAATTCGTAACAGATTCCATTCTCGAAAATCTCAAAAATTCTTCTGCTGAAAATATTGAAACAACGGCTCCTTTTACTACGAGAGCCGGAAATCTACTGCATCTGCGAACGGATATTAAAGGGAATTTGCAGGCAAATTTCCCCCGTACAGACGCCCAATTGGGCTTCTTTTCAGAATCCCCTGAAAATGCACAGATTAAAAACAGAGACGCCCAATTAAGCGTCTCTTTAGAAAAAATAAAACATATAATCACTGCTCTCCACCCGACTCCCGCCGTATGCGGACTCCCGAAACAGAAGGCCAAACAATTCATTCTTCAGGAGGAAAACTACGACCGTGAATTTTACACAGGATTCCTCGGGGAGCTGAATTTTCAGCAGGTTACGCAGCGATCCCGCAGCAGGAGAAATGTGGAGAATCTGGCGTACCGGGCAGTGAAGAAAGAAACGTCCTTATTCGTGAATCTTCGCTGTATGAAGATTGAGGATGGAAAAGCCATCCTGTTTATTGGTGGCGGAATTACCGGAGATTCTGTTCCTGAAGATGAATGGCAGGAAACGGTTAATAAAGCAGGAACAATGAAAAAAGTGCTGTTGAAATAAGGCTTTTAGTGTTATTTAAAGTGCATCTGAAATTGTAAATTTGATCAACGAACAAACCTCACAGGTTTTTGAAACCTGTGAGGTTTAAAAAAATACACGTGAAATACCCAAAAATACCGGTAGCCCAATCTATAGTAGCTCTTTGCGAAGCCAAGAAAATCAACCACGTGGTGATTTCACCCGGTTCCAGGAATGCACCTCTTACCATAGGTTTCACCCAGAATCCTCATATAAGATCTTACAGTATTGTTGATGAGCGTTGTGCAGCCTTTTTTGCATTGGGAATGGCGCAGCAGCTGCAAAAGCCGGTGGCACTGGTTTGCAGTTCGGGTTCGGCGCTGTTGAATTATTATCCGGCAATTGCAGAGGCTTTTTACAGTGATATTCCGTTGGTGGTGATCTCTGCCGACAGGCCTATAGAACGGATTGATATCGGCGACGGTCAAACAATCAGGCAAAAAAATGTGTTTGAGAACCATATTTTATATTCGGCAAATCTGTATTCCGAAGTAGTTTCGGAAATAGAAACTTCCGATAAAAAAATCCAGCAGAAACAATGGGAATCTCAAAAACACAACGAACGAGAGATCAACCTGGCACTGAATGCTGCCATTGAAGAAAAGGGTCCGGTGCATATCAATGTTCCGTTTTATGAGCCGCTGTACGAAGTTGTGGATGAGCCAACAGTGAATCCATTACAGATTTTACCGGAGACCGAACCAAACATTCTAACCGAAAAGAACCTGCAGCATTATGCAGATCTCTGGAACAGCGCAAATCGGAAAATCGTGTTGGTAGGAGTTAATCAGCCAAATTCTGTAGAACAGAAATTCCTGGAGAAATTAGCCAAAGATGAATCGGTGTTGGTTTTTACCGAGACTACCTCAAACCTAAATCACCAAGATTTTTTCACCCGGATTGACACGATTATTGGCCCGATAGAACAATCGGATAATGCAGAGGAACAATTTAAAGAACTGCAACCAGACATTTTACTGACTTTCGGCGGAATGGTAGTGTCTAAAAAAATCAAAGCTTTTCTTCGGAATTACCAGCCGAAACAACACTGGCACGTAGATGAGAAAAAAGCTTATAATACCTATTTTTGCCTTAACAAGCATTTTGAAACCAGTGCCAATAATTTTTTCCGAAGTTTCTTTCCGCTTTTAAATGCAGTACAAAGTGAGTACCGAAGCAAATGGATATTGGTTAAAGAGAAACGGCAGGAATTACACGAAAAATATATTCAGAAAATACCATTTTCAGATTTTAAGGTATTTGAGACTTTGCTGAAGAGAATTCCGCAGAATTATCTGGTGAATTTGAGCAATAGTTCTACGATACGATATGCCCAGCTTTTCAAGCTTGATCCCACGTATAAATTGTATTGCAACCGCGGTACCAGCGGGATTGACGGAAGTACCTCGACGGCCATTGGTGCTGCGTGTGTAAGTGATGACCCGGCGGTTTTGTTAACGGGAGACCTGGGATTTTTCTATGACAGCAATGCCTTGTGGAACAATTATATTCCAAAGAATTTCAGGATTGTAGTGATCAATAACGGCGGTGGCGGAATTTTCAGAATCCTCCCCGGAAATAAAAACACCGAAACCTTTGACAAGTATTTTGAAACCATCCACGATCTCGATGCAAAATCTCTAAGTGAAATGTATAGCTTCGAGTACAGCAAAGCTACAAACATGGAAGAGGTGGATGCATCATTAAATGACTTCTACAGGGTAGGGGAAAAGCCCAAACTGCTTGAAATTTTTACTCCTCGAAAAATCAATGATGAAGTGCTGCTGGAATATTTCAGGTTTATGAGAGGATGATGTTAGTGGGCAGTTGTTTAGTAGGTAGTTTTCAGTAAAAAGTATGGAAGAAAAATTCCGAACAAAAATATTCTAAACAGGGTTTTTGAATTTTATTTTTTTGGCCGGGGAGACTGGTTCAGGTACAGATTTTACCGTACCACTGTCAGTTGTACGTAACTCCTGCCTCATTTGTTTTACGGTTTCTGTGCTTCCGTCATGGCTCCATCCGGGAGGGCCAAATACATACATGAACTTATGCCACCAGTTTTCAGATTTTTTCATGTCGTTCCAGATATTGGTGTACTCATGTGTCAAAACAACCCAAGGATTATGCGAATTGGGAGGTGTTGAAACGCCATATTCGATCTCAATGTTTTCATCCAGTTCCTTCCAGGTACCAAACACCTTATCAAAGATGTTGAGGAAACCTCCATGATTTTTATCCATGTACTCCAGATTTTTTGAATGATGAACCTGGTGCATAGTATGGGTGTTGAAAATACGTTCTATAAAACCCAGTTTCGGAACATAAGTGGAATGTAACTGAAACTGCCACAAAGCTTCTATACCAAGACAAACTACTACCATTTCCGGCGGAAAACCAACGGCAGGAATCCATAGGTAAAACAACGGCTTGTAAAAAATGGTGAACCATCCATTTCTAACGGCCGTTCCAAGGTTAAACTTATGCGAGGAATGATGTACAATATGTGCAGCCCAAAAGAACCTTACCATATGGTTTTGCCTGTGAAACCAGTAATAACTAAAATCATCTGCCAACTGGCAAAAGATCCAGATATACCAGGCATAGCCAAAAGCTGTCCATCCAAAAATGTTGGTACGTACACCATTTACTTCAGGATTAAAAACTTCGTAGATGAAATTAAAGATCACGATAGCAGACACTGTTTTTATTAGTGCTGCAATGACGGCAGAGCCCACCCCAATGGATAAACTTGAAGCCAGGTCTTTCCATTCATACAGGTCTTTTTTATCGTTGTGTTTACTATAACTAAGTTCCAGTAAAATCAAACCTAAAAAGCATGGGACCCCATAGACTAAAGGATTAGTGAAATCCATATATTAAAAACGATCTTTTGCGGGATTAATAATATTTATATTTTGACAAAGTAATAAATTATCTCAACCATTCACACCATAAAGCAACGAATACCTAAAAATATAAATAAAATAAAATCAATAACTTATGCTGAAGTGGAACAGCAGGTGAAATCACCCTTGTGAAGCGAATAGTTTGGATTTTTTAAGCTGAAAAAATCACCACTGCTTCAGAATATTTTATCTTTGTACAAAATTTGAATATGTTAGCACTCGGCGTAGACCATAAATTAATCATAGACAGGGACACAGAACCCGGACTTTTCCTGAAAAATGCTGAAGGGGACGAAGTTTTACTGCCCAACAAATACAAACCGGATTCATTTGAAATTGGAGATGAAATAGAGGTGTTTGTTTATCTGGATTATGAAGAACGTCCTGTGGCAACCAATTTAAAACCCTTTATAAAGCTCGATGAATTCGGATATTTAAAATGTGTCGAGGTGACAGAAATTGGGGCTTTCTTGGATTGGGGGCTTGAAAAACATCTTTTTGTTCCTTTTAAAGAACAGGTAAGTAAGATGCGGAAAGGGGATCGCTATCTTGTATTTTGTTATCTCGATGAGCTTACTGGAAGACTGGTAGGATCCAGTAAGGTCAATAACTTTTTGGACAATTCCGAGTTAACAGTAGAACCATTTGAAGAAGTCGATCTTATTATTAGCAATCCTACAGAACTTGGATGGAATGTGATTATCAATGAACTGCACCAGGGATTGATCTATAAGGATGATGTTTTTGTGGATATTCAGACAGGAGATCGAATGAAAGGCTGGATAAAAAAGACACGTCCCGATGGAAAAATAGACGTTACCTTACAAAGATCCGGCTACAGAAGTATAGAACCCAATGCCCAGGAACTTTTAACCGAACTCGAATTAAAAGGCGGATTTTTAGCGCTAACAGATAAATCCTCTCCCGATGAAATCCAAAAGACGCTGCGTATGAGCAAAAAGAGCTTTAAGCGAGCATTAGGGACTTTATATAAAAAGAGAATGGTTGAAATTAAGGAAAACGGTATCTACCTTAAGAACGGCGAATAAGGAGCGTAATACCGGCCGCCAACGTTTGGTGAATAATATCCGTTAAATAATCCCGCGCGCATTTCTTTGTAGGCGGGAATTTTCTTTTCTCCGGTATAAATGTCATAGTTGGATCCCCTGTTATGCATCTGCACCTGATTGGAAATTTGGATGATACTTTTTTCGCCGCGTGAAAGTGAAGGTATGGGAGAATCAAGTTCTACAAGACTCTGTTCCTTGTTTCTTCTTTCTTTCTCCATCATGGCCATCATATTTACTTCCCTTTTTTCGTTTTTCCTGAAGATATCTGCGTCTCTTAAAGTGAAGATTTGTTTTTCAAAATCGGGTGCAAGAAAAGACAGGGAGGCATTGATTTCGGGCATGTCAATATACACAGCTTCATTTTCTCTTTCAACAAGATAGCCTTCACTTGCTTCAAATTCCTGAGCAACGCCCGGAAAGGAGAAGAAAAAACAAAATGTCAAAAAAGTGAAAATTTTCATTTGTATAGTTTTGAACAAAAGTAAATCAAGAATCATACAAAAGTTTATTTTCAGCTAAAATAACTAAAAATGCTTCAGAAGTAAATCACTTTCTTTTTGATGATTCAAAATAATATAAAAGCTTATTTTTACAGTAAAAATATAGAATATGAGTAAAATTGACTGGAAAACAGCAAAAGAATACGAAGATATCACCTATAAAAAATATAACGGAGTTGCACGAATTGCTTTCAACCGTCCCGATGTGCGGAATGCTTTTCGCCCTAAAACCACCAGTGAGTTATACGATGCCTTTTATGATGCCGGCGAAGACACATCTATTGGAGTAGTTCTTTTATCAGCCGAAGGCCCTTCCTCTAAAGATGGAATATATTCCTTCTGTAGTGGTGGAGATCAAAAAGCAAGAGGGCACCAGGGATATGTAGGAGAAGATGGAATGCACCGGCTAAATATTCTGGAAGTACAGCGGTTAATCAGGTTTATGCCAAAGGCTGTAATCGCGGTTGTTCCGGGATGGGCTGTTGGTGGAGGACATAGTCTGCATGTAGTATGCGATCTTACCCTTGCGAGTAAAGAACACGCTATCTTCAAACAAACCGATGCTGATGTGACTAGTTTTGACGGCGGTTACGGTTCTGCTTATCTTGCCAAAATGGTAGGTCAAAAAAGGGCCAGAGAGATATTTTTTCTGGGGCGTAACTATTCTGCACAGGAAGCGTATGAAATGGGAATGGTGAATGCAGTTATTCCGCATGAGGAATTGGAGGATAAAGCCTATGAATGGGCACAGGAGATCCTGGCGAAGTCACCTACGTCTATAAAAATGCTGAAATTTGCTATGAACCTAACCGATGACGGAATGGTAGGACAGCAGGTTTTTGCAGGGGAAGCAACACGTTTGGCTTATATGACCGATGAAGCCAAAGAGGGAAGGAATGCTTTCCTGGAAAAGAGAAAACCTAATTTTGAAAAGAAATGGATTCCATAGAGCAGGAAGTTTTTAAAAATGAGGCACTGGAAATCTATTCCCTACCCAAATATGAGGAAGCGGAATTGAATTCCTTTGCGCCTAAATATCTTCTGAAAAGGAATATTTTAACTACAATCTGGCTAATCATCGTTACTGCCGGAATTTTTATCGCCTATAATTTTGCTGAAGAGTATCGCATTTTGGTGCCTTTCGCAGGAGGGCTTTTCCTTCTTAATTTTATTTGGTCTTACATTTCGAATTACCAGTGGTTCCGCAAAAGCGGATATGCCATGCGAGAGCATGATATCATCTTTAAACGCGGGTTCCTTTTCGAAAAAACCACGGTGGTTCCTTTTAACCGGGTTCAGCATGTTTCCACGAACAGAGGTGTCATGGATAAAATGCTAAACCTCTCTGCATTAAACATTTTTACGGCCGGAGGGTCGGGGAGTGATGTAGGACTTCCGGGATTATTTCCTGAAACTGCAAACTCTTTAAAAGAGGCTCTTGCAGCACGAATGTCCGGTCATGTCTGATACTCAATTTCACACGGCACAACGGCAATCTGTTACCGGTGTTCTATTAATCTTTGCGACTGCACTTTACCATATGATCCGGAATTTCTGGGCGGTGGGTGTCTATTTGCTAATTATGGATCCAGACCCTAGACTTCTTCTTTTTTCGGGGATAGGTTTGGCAGTGCTGTTGATCGGGACTCTGGGATATAGTATTTTGTATTATCTTAAATTCATTTTTTACATAGATGAAGGAAGGAATAGTTTTATTCTTGAAAAGGGCGTTTTCAATACAGATGTTGTAAATATTCCTTTCAGTAAAATTCAGCAGGTCAACTTCCGTAGAAATATCTTACAAAGGGCGATTGGTGTTTACAGTGTGGTAATTGATACCGCCGGAAGCAATGATAAAGAGGTTGAAATAAAAGCACTTTCCAAAGAAAAGGCCGATTTGTTGGCTGAATTGCTCATGGACCTTTCTACACAGGAAAAGGGAGAGGCAGCTAATTCTTTCACAGAAGACCAAATAGAGAGCTCTCATACTCCTGCCACAGAGTGGGAATATAAACTAGATTTTCTAACGCTGCTCAAACTGGGGCTTACTTCTAATTACCTTAGAGGTTTATCTATTCTATTGGCTTTCTATTTTACGGTGCGCTCCCAGTTTAGCTATTCTGAAGAGTTTCCGGTAGAATTGCCGTATGCTGTGATTACTGAAATTTTTTCGACTGTCGTTCTCATTTTGATCCTGCTGCTGGTTGGGATGTTAATTACCGTGGCAGAAACCTTTATCAAATATTACGGCCTCCACCTTCTGAAAAACAAAAGTGGATTACAAGTGGAAATGGGGCTTCGAAATAATACAAAAGTAAATCTGAAATCTCGAAGGGTACAGCTTTTACAGGAGGAGACAAATCCCATACATCAACGTCTTAACCTATATAAGATAAAAATTTCCCTGGCCAGCAGCCGGGACGATTTAAACAAAGATCAAATAAAAGTTCCCGGGTTATCAAGTGAGGTAGTTTCGAAAGTAAAGGAGTATTTCTACGAAAGTGAATTTATAGAAGAAAGCTCCCGGATTCTTCCTCATAGAATTCTTTTGCTGAGAATGATTTTCAGGAGCGTTATTCCTTTAATAGCGGGAGTACTTCTTCTTTTTCTGTTTATGCCAGATGTTCCTGAAATACCGCTTGGAATAGGGGCTGGTCTTCTTATTGTTGGAATTGTCCTCTATCAGTATTTCTATTTTAAAGCTATTTGCTTATCAATTTCTAAAGATTTCCTGATGAAGCATTCCGGGGTATGGAACAGGAGAAAGCATTTTCTTGAGATGTATAAACTTCAGTCTGTATCGCTTTCCCAGCCGGTGTGGTATAAAAAACGCGGACTGGTAAACATTACTTTCCATTCAGCCGGAGGTGATATTTCTTATCCGTTGGTTTCTAAAGAGGAGATTCTTCCGTTAATGAATTACATCCTTTTCAGAATTGAGTCTACTTCTAAACCGTGGATGTAAAGATTAGAGGTGAGATTTAAGGGTTGAGGCTTTTGATGAAGCCAGTATGTCGACATTGGGAATGCTCTGATGACATTCCTCCATAAGATAGGGAAAGGCTAGTCCTTCTTCCTGATCTTTTTAACTTCACATATAAGAATATTTTCCTTTTTTTAATCCCCTCCGTCGGAGGGGTGCCTGAAAGGCGGGGTGGGTTTTTACTTATTATTCCTATTTCTTTCTTGTAAAACAGAAAAGCCGCAAATACTGTTGAATAATGCATTTGCGGCTTAACTTTATATTTATCTATTTTCTCTGCTACTTCAGGCTTGGATATTTTTCAGGATTAGATTCGTGCATTATTTCATATACTTTTTCGAACATATCTTCAGCAGAAGGTTTCGAGAAATAATCGCCGTCTGTACCATAAGAAGGTCGATGTTCTTTGGCTGTTAACGTCTGTGGCTTACTGTCAAGGTGGATCCAGGCATTTTGCTCCTCCAGTACCTTTTGAAGAATATAAGCCGATGCACCTCCCGGTACGTCTTCATCGATTACCAGTAACCTGTTTGTTTTACCTATGCTTTTTACGATGTCTTTGTTGAGATCGAAAGGTAACAGTGATTGTACATCGATTACTTCTGCATCAATTCCCACTTCCAATAGTTCTTTCGCAGCCTGTTCTACGATTCGTAAAGTAGATCCATAGGAAACCAGGGTAATATCACTTCCTTCTTTCAGGGTTTCCACCACTCCAATAGGAGTTCTCATCTCCCTCAGGTTATTAGGCAATTTTTCTTTCAGCCTGTATCCGTTAAGGGATTCTATGATAAGTCCGGGTTCGTCTCCGTCCAGTAATGTATTATAGAATCCGGCGGCTTTGGTCATGTTCCTCGGTACCAAAATATGAATTCCGCGAAGTAAATGCAGTAATCCGCCCATTTGAGAACCACTATGCCAAATCCCTTCCAGGCGGTGTCCACGGGTCCTTACAATAAGTGGGGCTTTTTGTTTTCCGGCGGTTCTATACTGAAGTGTAGCAAGATCATCGCTCATTATTTGCAGCGCATACAGGATATAATCGAGATATTGAATTTCAGCAATAGGTCTTAGGCCTCGCATGGCCATTCCCAGTCCCTGGCCTAAAATGGTGGCTTCCCTGATTCCGGTATCTGCAACACGCAGCACCCCATATTTTTCCTGAAGTCCTTCCAATCCCTGATTTACATCTCCTATCTCTCCCGTGTCTTCTCCAAAGATCAACGTCTCGGGCCGCGAGAAAAATATTTTATCAAAGTTATCCCTCAGAACAACTCTTCCATCTACTTCTTTTGAATCTTCATCATAGGTAGGAGCCACTTCTTCAATGAATTTAGCCTGAAAAGTGGACTCACTGTAGAGGTTACTGCTGTACTGTCGCTGACTTTCTTCAGAAAATGTATTGATCCAGTTAATCAAATCTCTTTTTGCAGAACTTTCTTCCCCAATTAAATAGCGAAGGGTTTTCCGGGCTACTGATAATATATCTTTTTTTAGAGGTTCTCTGTTTTCTGCTAGTTCTTTACGAAGTTGCAGAATAAAAGTTTTATTGCTGCTGTTTTGGGCAGCTTTCTCTAAAATAGGAAGTATTTCCTGTTGTTTTTTCTTTACCGGGCTACCATGTTTTTCCCAGGCTGCTTTTTTACCCTCTCTTACCTGTTTTTTAATAGCTTTTTCAATCTCCTGCAACTCTTCTTCCGAAGCAATATTTCCGGATATCATCCATTCCCGCATCTTTACGTTACAGTCAGTTTCTCTTTCCCAGTTAAGTCTTTCTTCACTCTTGTAGCGTTCATGAGAACCGGAGGTAGAATGGCCCTGGGGCTGCGTAAGCTGTTGTACATGGATTAAAACCGGAATATGAGATTTTCTAGCCAGGGCAGCTGCCTTCTCATAGGTTTCTATAAGTGCCGGATAATCCCAACCGTTCACCCTAAAAATTTCGTATCCGTTGTTTTGATTATCGTCTCTCTGGAAACCTTTTAATATTTCTGAAATATTCTCTTTGGTGGTTTGATGTTTTGCATGAACAGAAATTCCATATTCATCATCCCACACGTTCATGATCATGGGAACCTGCAGTACCCCAGCAGCATTAATGGTTTCCCAGAAATGACCTTCGCTGGTGCTGGCATTTCCTATAGTTCCCCAGGCAATTTCATTTCCATTGTTGGAGAATTTTTCGGCGTCGATACCTTCTACATTTCTATAGATCTTAGAAGCTTGTGCCAGCCCTAATAATCTTGGCATTTGCCCTGCTGTAGGAGATATATCTGCGCTTGAATTTTTTTGTTGGGTAAGGTTTTTCCAGGTTCCGTCTTCCTGAAGACTGTGAGTAGCAAAGTGGCCGCCCATTTGTCTTCCGGCAGACATGGGTTCATCTTCAATATTACTGGTAGCATAAAGGCTGGCAAAAAACTGTTCAATAGTTAATGCGCCAATAGCCATCATAAACGTCTGATCTCTATAATATCCAGATCTAAAATCCCCGTTTTTAAACTCTTTTGCCCAGGCAAGTTGCGGTACTTCTTTTCCGTCACCAAAAATCCCGAATTTTGCTTTTCCGGTAAGAACTTCCCGTCTTCCCAGAACGCTGCACTCCCTGCTTGTTACGGCAATCTTGTAATCTTCAAGGATTTGGGATCGGAAATCTTCAAAAGAAATATCGTTTTTTGATGAGGTTTCGCTTTGCATAGTGAATGGTTTAGATAACCACAAATGTAGCAAAAACTATAATTAAATACAATTTAAAAAAACTCAACAAAAAATGATTATTTCGAATTTAAATCCTTGTAAACTGAATAATACTTAAATTAAGTCGATTTAAAGAGCTTTAACTGAAAATTTGTTAATACAGAGGACTATTTATTCCTAATTTTAATACCATTTTCTTGAGAAAAGTCCGGTAAGGGTCTGTACATCCAGGGTGGCAATAAACCTTATCCGCTGGTCGTAATTATCCTGATTTATTTCCCATCCCAGATTGGAATAAACGGGAAAGAAGAGCTCAAAATAATCGGCTATTAGGCTTAATCTTATTCCGGAGTCATAAACTACTTTGGCGTCTTTGTATTTATTCTTTATTACCCCGGCATCTCCATAAACAAAGATCCATTTCCAGAGATTTGTACTTGCATTAACGGTAGTTAGCCACTGGTTTGCAAATTCAGGTTGCAGCTGGGATTTAAATCCACCTTCGGCCATGATAATCTGCTGACTAAAAAGTCCGCTGGTTTCACTTCTTCCGTAGTAATTATAATCGAAAAGGTAATCTGTAGGACGATCTAAGGCAAAGCTGAAGTAATCTGAATGACTGTAGTCATTATAGATAAAAGATCCGCCGAATAACCGAACATTGATTTGGCGGTTGTTTTTAAACAACTTGCGGTAATCTATCGTGAAAGATGCTTTACTGAATTTTTGAGCCAGTTGAAAATCTATGTTTCCGGTGAGATAATCGATCATCCCTTTATCGCTGTACCTGTAGTTGATATTAAATACACTATAATCGGGAACTTCCAACGGTTGCAGTAAATTTTGATCTCTAAAAACATTTACGTTTCGAATCATGACCTGTTGCCGTTTGTTATCTCTCAGGTTGTGGTTCCTAAACTGGATTAGGAGAAAAGGAGTGAATTTCTCATAAAAAAGGTTGTAACCGAATGAAAACCGGCTTCCACTTGCCCCATATTTTATAGAAAAAAGTTCTTCTTCATCAAAATAAATGAGATGCGCAAAACTCGCTCCGCCTACCAGGGTCTGACTATTAAAACCATATTTAGGTGCGATGTTGAACTCGAAGTTGCGGTTAAGCATGGTTTTATTATAAAGTTTTGGTCCCATGGTAATTCCGTCGTATAAATTATACTCAACCTCTGGCATGAAAAAGACCTGCGTATAGCGGGGGTCTTCGACATCCTTTAAAAGTCTTACCTGTATGGGTTTGTCCAGGAATGTTTTAACACCCTCATAATTGTCGCGGGGATTAACTTCCGGAATTTCAAGTTCGTAATTAAGCGCAAGCCTTTTTATATTTTCTGATGGGATAGTAACCGTTTTTAATTTACTTACATCCTCGACCCAGGTTTTAAAAACGATATTCTGATCATTCAAACCATAAAGAGATACGGGCATTCCCGTTTTTGTTTTGTCCCGAATCGTAACCCTGAGGGAATCTCCCTGTTTTTTTACTTTTTCAATATTGAAATCTATTTTCTTATCGGTACTTACGTAGTCTTCGAAAAACCAGTTGATATTTTTCGAAGAATTTTTTTCAAGGATGTATTCAAAATCTTCCTGTCCTGCCTTTTTCAGCTTGTACTTATTGAAAAATTCCTGAATGGAGGTTGAAACCGTCTCATCCTCTGTAAAATATTCAACATACTTTAAACCTACTCCTGCTTTATACGCATTGGCAATATTTTTATTGAACTTCACAAGAGAGTCCTGAGGTGTGGTAAGAGCCTGGTCCAGGTGACTACGGGCCATATGGAGGTAAAGAAAGGAATACTGATCGTTAAAGTCCAGATCGGCAGCATGAAACCACCTTATCCCGAAAACGTCACTAAGGCTGCCAAGAATCTTCATTTCCGGATAGTATTCGTCGACATATCCCATTAACAAGTAAATCTGAATAGCATCAAATATCCATTTTTCTTCTCTTGGATTGATGAGAAGGCTGTTTTCCAGATAATTTCCGGTAATGGCTTTTAGTTGTTGCAGGTCATAGCCGAAGCCGTCAGGAAAAGGACGAACAAATTTAGGTAGCTGGTTGAGGCCGTAAAATGGATTTGCAGCATATTCCTCCCTAGTGACCAGCATGTTGTCATGAGGATAGGTTCCAAGGTTTTTTTCGAGGTACTCTGCTATACGCCTTACCAGCATAGACTTCATCACGGGATTGAGATCTTCGTCGTCGAGATTGGTAACCACATGAAAATTTGGGGTCTCAATATCATCAAACTGAAAATCCCGCGTAAGGTATAACTTGAAATCAAGCCGGTTTTCTCCCTGAAGGTGTATAATTCTTTTATTCTCTTCGGTTTGAATATTTTCTGTTTCTAATGCAGAAATAGCTGCAAAAACAGGTGGAATTTCCAATTCTATTTCAACATCTAACGGATGGGTATATTGATCATTAATATTTTTATGACTGTACACCTGCCATTGTCCATCATAAACCCCCGGAACCATAAACCAATATCTCAGCCTATAGTTGCCATCTCTGGAATATCCATACCTGGTAAATTCCGAACTTGGAATTTTTATATCATATTCAAGTTTTAAATTCACCTTTTCACCCGGTAAAAGTGGTGAGTCAAGATTTATCTGTACAAGATCTGGAGAATCCAGAGGTCTTCGCCAGTCTAAGGGTTCTTCGGCGGCATTTGTTACGCTGCGTACTTTTGTCGACCCTCTTTCTTCTTCTTTGGCAAAATGGAACCTTCTAAAATAATCTTCAGAAAAACGTTTCGCCAACGGAGTGGATTTGGTGCTAAAGCCATTAATCCAGTCCTGAAGAAAAATTTCGTTCAGGGTATCTGAACTGGTGTTATGATAAATAAGGTTTTGCTCGATGGACATTTCCTTCAAAGAATCATTTAAAATGGCTTTAATGGATGTCGAATTTTGGGAATAGCTTTTTCCCAATGCAAGAAGCACAAAAGCACAGATAATTAATTTTTTTGTCAAGACTTTAAATAGATAGATTCGGTTGAAGATATTCTTATAATTGGGTCAATATATAAATTTTAAATCTTATTAAACCCACATATTAGTATAATGTTAAGAGTGAAAATTTATTGTGTGAAGTAAAGGATTTAGCAATGATTTAATACATAGACGTAGATAATAGAAAAGACCATCTAAAAAGCTGCTTTGCGTCTACCTGGCCCGCTGAAAAGAGAGTTTAAGGTTCTGATCTTAATTAATATCAGATATTTACTTCTGAAATCTATTCTACCGGAAGGAAAAATATTTCAGAAAAACGTTTTGGCTTTAGAAGGTCTCCTTATTTGTCTCAGGATATCCTAAAAATTAGGACTTAAGTTATATTCGTCATAGAAGGCATCAAGAATTTCAATCACCTCTTCGGCAGTGTCCACTACCTGAATAAGGTCGATATCTCCAGCACTTATGTTCTGGAAATTATCTAAAAGAGTTGTTTGAACCCACTCGATTAAACCACCCCAAAAATCACGTCCAACCAAAATGATTGGGAATTTATCAATTTTGTGGGTTTGAATAAGTGTAATTGCTTCAAAAAGCTCATCCAGGGTTCCAAAACCTCCTGGCATCACAACAAATCCCTGTGAGTATTTAACAAACATTACTTTCCTGACAAAAAAGTAGTCGAAATTGATGTTTTTATCACTATCAATATATGGATTATCATGCTGTTCAAAAGGAAGATCTATGTTTAAGCCCACAGAAGTTCCACCTGCCAAATGAGCACCTTTATTGCCGGCTTCCATTACTCCGGGACCGCCACCCGTGATAATTCCATAGCCATGGTCAACAATTTTCTTTGCTACTTCTTCGGTTAGTTTATAGTATTTATGATCTGGTTTGGTACGCGCAGATCCAAAGATGGATACACAGGGACCTATTTGACTTAGTTTTTCATATCCATGAACAAACTCTCCCATTATCTTGAAAATGGCCCATGAGTCGTTTGTCTTTATTTCGTTCCAGCTTTTATTTCTTGTTTCTGTTCTCATATTAAATTTGATTGCCTGCTAAAACTAATTCTTTTTTAAGAAATTCTGCAGTATAGCTTTTTTTATGTTTTGCAACTTCTTCAGGAGTTCCTGTCGTCACCACTTTACCTCCGTTTCTACCACCTTCATACCCAATATCAATAATATGATCTGCCATTTTTATAACGTCCATATTATGCTCAATGATCAAAACAGTATTTCCTTTATTGGTAAGCCGGTTAAGAACATCCATTAGTACCCGTATATCTTCAAAATGAAGCCCAGTAGTAGGTTCATCGAGAATGTAAAATGTGTTTCCGGTATCCCTTTTAGAAAGTTCAGAAGCCAGTTTTATTCGCTGTGCTTCCCCACCAGAAAGGGTAGTACTCTGCTGACCTAAAGTGACGTATCCCAGCCCCACATCCTTAATGGTTTTTAATTTTCTATAAATCTTCGGAATGTTTTCAAAGAAGATAGTCGATTCATTAATGGTCATTTCAAGCACATCAGAAATAGATTTTCCCTTATACCTTATTTCGAGTGTTTCCCGATTGAAACGTTTTCCCTGGCAGGTTTCGCATTCTACATACACATCGGGCAGGAAATTCATTTCTATTTGCCGCAGCCCACCGCCCTTACAGGTTTCACACCTTCCGCCTTTTACGTTAAAACTGAAGCGTCCCGGTTTGTACCCCCTAATCATCGCTTCGGGAGTTTTGGTGAATAAATTTCTTATTTCAGACCAAACACCGGTGTATGTAGCAGGATTGGAACGTGGGGTTCGTCCTATGGGGGTTTGATTAATATCAATTACTTTATCAATGTGCTCCAGGCCTTTAATGCTTTTGTAGGGCATGGGTTCTTTAACGCCATTAAAATAATGCGCATTCATAATAGGATACAGCGTTTCATTGATGAGCGTGGATTTTCCACTTCCCGAAACTCCCGTTACCGCGATCATTTTTCCTAAAGGAATCTTTACCGAGACGTTTTTAAGATTATTTCCAGTGGCTCCTTTTAGCTCAATTGTTTTTCCGTTTCCTTTTCTACGCTTTTCCGGAACTTCCATTTTCATTGTTCCGTTAAGGTAGGAAGCTGTGATGGTGCCGGTTTTTTTGATCTCTTCAGGAGTGCCCTGGCTAATGATTTCTCCACCGTGTCTTCCAGCTTCAGGACCAATATCAATTACATGGTCTGCACGTTCAATCATGTCCTTGTCATGTTCTACTACAATCACCGAATTTCCGAGGTCTCTAAGAGAAATAAGAGAATTTATCAGCTTTTCATTATCTCGCTGATGAAGACCAATACTGGGTTCATCCAGGATGTAAAGCACTCCTACCAGCTGGGATCCAATTTGTGTTGCAAGCCGTATTCGCTGTGCTTCCCCTCCGGAAAGGGATTTCGAACCCCTGTTTAAGTTAAGGTATTCCAGTCCCACATCTACTAAAAATTGAAGTCTTACCTTAATTTCCTTAATTACTTCAGAAGCAATTTTTAACTGTTTTTCAGAAAGATCTTTTTCAAGGTCATCGAACCATTTAGCAAGATCAACAATGTCTTTTTGTGCAAGTTCGGCAATGTTCTGTCCCGCTACTTTAAAATAAAGCGATTCTTTTCTAAGCCTGCTGCCGTCACATTCGGGGCAAATAACTTTATCCATATATTCTTTGGCCCAGCGGCGCAAAGAAGTGGAGTCATTATTATGGTAGGTTTCTTCAATAAAGGAAGCTACTCCCTCAAAATCTATTTTGAATTCCCGGGTGATTCCAAGAGTTTTGGATTCTTTTGAAAACTTCTCTTTTCCTCCAAAAAGAATCATTTGTACGGCCTCCTTGGGAATGTTTTTAAAAGGATCTGTTAAACTGAAATCATAACGTTCTGCAATGACTTCCAGTTGTTTGAAGATCCAGTTCTTTTTTTGAGGTCCATGAGGTGCCAAAGCTCCGTTTTTAATCGAAAGATTTGGGTTGGGAATGATTTTTTCGGGATTCACTTTATGTAAGGTGCCTATACCGTTACAAATAGGACAGGCTCCCTTGGGGGAATTGAAAGAGAAGTTATTGGGCTCCGGATCTGGGTAAGAAAGTCCTGTAGTAGGGCACATCAAATTCCTGCTAAAGTAATTTGTCTCGCCGGAATCCTGTTCAATGATCATTAAAATTCCATCTCCATGATATAAAGCAGTTTTAATGCTTTCTTTAAGGCGGGTATCAATATCCTCTTTTTTATCGATTTTTATCCTGTCTACTACAATTTCAATGTCGTGGGTTTTATAGCGGTCCAGCTTCATTCCTTTGGTGATATCTTTAATTTCACCATCTGTTCGCACTTTCACAAAACCCTGTTTTGCGATTTGCTCAAAAAGCTCCCGGTAATGTCCTTTTCTGGATCTTATTACTGGTGCCAGGACGTTCACTCTTTTTCCATTAAATTTTTCTGTGATGATCTCCTGTATTTGATCATCACTGTAGCTTACCATTTTCTCTCCCGTGTTGTAGCTATAAGCATCACTGGCCCTGGCAAATAAAAGCCGTAGAAAGTCATAAATCTCTGTAATGGTTCCTACAGTACTTCGGGGACTTTTACTGGTGGTTTTTTGCTCAATAGCGATGACAGGGGATAGCCCGTCAATCTTATCAACATCCGGTCGCTCCAGCCCTCCTAAAAATTGTCGGGCATACGCAGAAAAGGTTTCAATATACCTACGCTGACCTTCGGCATAAATAGTGTCGAATGCCAGGGATGATTTACCGGAACCCGAAAGACCCGTTATAACCACGAGTTTTTCCCGTGGAATTTTTACATCGATATTTTTTAGGTTATGGACACGTGCGCCCAATACCTCTATAAATTCTTCATTAACAGCCATAGTTCAATTCAAGGAGGCAAAGGTACTTAATCTACAGTAAATTATGAAGCCGGAATGAAAAGTGAAGAAGTGGTGGAATAATTCTTACAAAGAAAATTTTTGTCCTACATATAACTCCAAAAATTTGTAGTTGATGGCTTAAAATTATATTAAATATAGATTTTAAACCATGCTATTATTGTTTCAACTATTTAATTGTCAGTATAATACTACCTAATTTTAGGAAATTATTAGATTTAGAATAAATATCTTTACTCCTGAAGAACAAATAATTACCCCCGTATTTTTTCTGTCCCCCGTTGAAATTTCCTTCTGATTTTCATTTTCAGAAGGAGAATAAAAATTAAAAAACAGGACAGAAATGGAAAAAAAACAATTACTCCTAATCTCTAATAACAATGACTTTTTACACGGGATAAAATCCCGGGCAGGGGCGTCATTTGATGTAACAACCGTGAAAAACATACATGCGGGATACTCGCTTGCCCTTAGTTACCTCCCCGATGCAATACTTATTGATTATACTTCTATGGGTTCAGAAAGTATAAAAAACCTTGGGCATTTCAAATCCACTCATTTCCTAAACAAAAGTTACCTGTTCCTGTTCGCGGAAAGAGATCAGAAAGAGCAAATTGAGCAGTTATTCCAGGAGGATGTTGATCATATCTTATATGATTCTTTTTCTTACAAGGCGGTCTATGAATATATAGAAGAAGCTATTAACATGAAAAAATGTCTTACTAATTACTGGAGGGATTCTTTCATGGGATTATTTAATTTGTTAGGACAACCGGTTGTTTTGCTACAGGATGAAAAAATTGTAGCTATAAATGATTCTTTTAGAAAATTCTTTTTCGTGAGTAATCCTGATCAAATAGTGCTAACCGATCTCGTTGACTGCAAGAGCAAGTTTAAGGTGATGGAAATGTTGAAGAGTTTTGTGAGAGGGAAACATATGAAAGCAACCACGACAACTTCACTTAGAATAATGAACAACAAGGTAAGGCAGGGAAAAATTACCTTTTCCAAGCTTGACAAATCATTAAACGGACAGATGATCTTGATGATAGATTTTGAAGAAAATGGCAGTCTGTTTAACGAGGAGATAGGAACATCTTCCATAGAAACCGAAGAATACTTTTCTGAAAACAATTCAGCAGAGGCATTTAATTTCACCAGTAGAGAGAAAGAGATTATAGAGTTATTGTGCAGGGGCTATAAAACCAAAGAAATTTCGGAGGCTCTTTGCATTTCAGTAAAAACAATTGAAAAACATCGTTCCAACATCATCAAAAGAACGAATTCAGATACTATTCTTGAAAGTGTTGTATATGCTCTAAATCATAATTTGGTAGATGTATAGAGAAGTAAAAAGAGAAATATTCCTGGGCATTTTTTCTTCGGAATATTACAAAACGGGTGTTTCCCCCCATAGGTTGGACTACAGATTTGTCCTACTTTTGAAATAGATTCAAAGCGTACCCTTCCCCCAAACAAATTTATCTCCCCCCTTATTGTTTAGAGCGTTTCCATGTTGGAAACCTATACAAGTAATCGTAAGAGTATGTTATCCTTAATTATTAAAATATGAAAAAAATTACGAACTATCTGATGCTATTTGTTGTGTCCGGTTTGCTTTTTTCTTCCTGTAGCAGGGAAGAGGAAATGATGCCGCGGGATGGGAACAAAGCTAAAGTGTCATTTGGAACATTGTTGAATGATATGGTGGCTAATAGCGGCATGAAACAAGCCATGGACATTCCCGAATGTTCCGAAAATGCTCCGGCTTTTGTTGAAGTTGTTTTGTCGGGACCTAATAATGTAGGTACTCTGGCAAATCCGCTTGTAGTGAACATCAATTCTACTCCCGGAGATTATGACGGTGATGGGGAAGCAGAATATTTCACAGAGGAATCTGTTGATCTTGAATTAGATCCCGGGACTTATACTCTGGAATTCTTTGCTGTATATGATGGAGATCCTGCTCTTCCTGGTAGCAACCGAATCTGGATAGCACCAATGGCAGGAGGAAACCTGGCAAATTTTGTAGACGTGTCCTTACCAATGGACTTTAACCTTGGTGCAGGTGTGAAAAAATATATAGATGTGGAGGTACTGTGTTTTGATGACCGCATGGTAAATGATTACGGCTATTTGTTTTTTGATGTTGACGGAGTAAGGGCTTATGAATTTTGCTTCTTCGCAAATTACTGTACTCCCGATGGAAGACATTATCCGGCTTCTTATTCTGTAAATATATGGATGGGTACTGACAATACAGGAACGCTTCTATATTCAAAAACCAACCATACCGGAATAGGTAATGAGGATGATCCTTATAACAGTGATGAACCTTTTGCAGAGCCTTCATGTTTTGCATTACCAAATCCTGCACAAATAGCAGATGATAAAGATTACCTGTACTATGAAGTAACACTTCTGGAATGGGACGGAGTTTACGAATATGTAGAAACAGAACCACTCTCTGGAACTCTAAACAGGAACGGTATCGTTGGTAATTTCGGTCCAAATAACACGATAGATTTTGAACACCTTAGGTTTGGATGTGAATCTCCTGTAGATCCCTGTCCTGAAGGTACAGTGGATACCGATGAGGATGGAATTTTAGACGAATGTGATCCTTGTCCTTTAGTTCCTTACTGGCTGGATAATGATGGAGATTGTCTTCCCAATAATCAAGATCCCTGCCCTAATGATGCAACAAACAATTGTGAAACTGAAGAGCCTTGTGATGACGAAGAAACAGAATGTGACGGTACAGAAACTGCCTGGATGTGGGGAGATTATACTCTTACCAAAAAAGATAATGATGGCTTAAGTCTTTCCGGAAAATGGGGATGGGCAGAAGAATTTGTTGTAGGACAATCTGATACCAGTTTTAACTTCCATGCCGGTGCCGGTAACAATAATACTTCTAACGGTTTCCTAGCAGGAGAAGTACAGGTTTCTGTGAGTGGTACGACAGTTACCATAACTGTTGCTGCGACCTCAGGGGTAAACCTGAACAAACTTGATATTTATGTAAATGACGCCATGCCCGAAACAGCATCACCGGGACAATTTAAATTCTATGGTGGATTAACAGACGAGGATCCCTGTTCTAGCACAAGTAATACTTACTCCTTTGAGCACAGTGGAGACGGTACTTTCTGGATAATGGTGCATGGTGAAGCATGCCAGAGCTAATAATAAAAACTGTCTCTGATTGATCTAGAGGCAGTTAAATACAACTCAATATTTATTAACCATTTAAACATTAAACATTAAACATTAACATTAAACATTAATTATTAACCTAAACAATTACACCATGAAAAATTCAAAATTACTATTCGCTTACCTAACGGTGTTCGGACTCTTGTTCACATCCTGTACTAAAGATGAAGGAGTGCCTGCACAAAATGAAGACAAAGCCAAGCTTTCATTTACTACTATTCTCAATGATATGGTAGCTGACAAAGCTTCATTAAAGCAAAGTCTTGAGAATATGCCAGAATGTTCTGATGATGCTCCTACCTATGTGGAAGTAGTATTATCCGGGACAGAATCTGTAGGGACTATGGAAAATCCTTTAGTGGTTGCTGTTAATGCCACTCCGGGAAATTATGATTCAGATCCTGAACTGGAATATTTTACAGAAGAATCAACAGACCTTGAGCTGGAGCCTGGTTCTTATACCCTGGAATATTTTGCGGTTTACAATGGAGACCCTGCAGATGTTTCTAGTTCGTTAATCTGGTTAGCTCCTCATGAAAATGGCAGTCTGTCTGGATTTGTAAATAATACTCTGCCAATGGATTTTGATTTAGGGGCCGGAGCTAAAAAGTATCTTGATGTTGAGGTACTATGTTTTGACAACCGTGTTGTGAATGAATATGGCTATTTATTCTTTGATATCGAAGGACAACGTGCAATTGAATTCTGTGTGTTTGGGAACTATTGTGACGAAAACGGAAGACATTTCCCTGCAAATTTCAGAGTGGAAGTGTGGACATACAGCGGTAGTAGCTCCAATCCTTATGGAACTCCTCTTTTTGACCCTGAAAATCCTTACATCAATGAAGTAGGTGTTAATGATGATGGGGATGAATTTGCAACTGTATTGTGTTTCCCATTACCAGATGGCCCGGGAGTAGATCATTACTATGGTGAAATTTATATCCTTGAACCAGGAGATGATCCAAACACCGGTGGAAGATTAGTGGTGTCAGGACAATTCACTGATGCTAATGTGAGAAGCTTATTCGGACAGGGTGATACCTCTGATTACTATCACTTTAGAGAAGATTGTACAATGGGTAATACCGGATTTTAATTCATTACTAAGGTGATGTCCCGAAAATTAAGCAATTGATTTTCGGGATATAATCACCACTGAACCTTTCTCTTTTAAAGAGAATCAATGAACCTGTATAATAGCTGCAGAGTATTAAACATTTAAATTTTGTACTTAAACAAAAAGTCTATTAACCCTTATAATTAACTAAAAAAAGAATTAATCATGAAAAATTTTAAATTATTATTTGCTTACCTGGGAGTGTTTGGGTTACTCTTTACCTCGTGTACCAAGGATGAAGAAAGTGTGACCAATAATGGAGAGAAGGCAACACTGTCTTTTGCAACGGTGCTAAATGATATGGTTTCCAATAAAGCGGCGATGAAGCAGGCTGTAAATGGAATTCCGGAGTGTTCAGATGAAGCTCCTGCATACGTTCACGTAGTGCTTTCGGGTACTGAAAATGTGGGAACTACCACTAATCCACTTGTAATAGATGTTAGTCCGAATCCAGGGGATTATGACGGTGATGGGGAAAATGAATATTTCACAGAAGAGTCTACTCAACTTGAATTAACTCCGGGGGTTTATTCATTGGAGCATTTTGTAGTGTATGATTCCAATGATAATATCATATGGGTTGCACCAATGACAGGTGGCTCAATGGCCGGGTTTGTTGAAACCACACTTCCTATGGATTTCAATCTGGGAACCGGAGCGAAGAAATATGTAGACGTTGAAGTTCTTTGTTACGACGACAGAATGGTAAATGAATATGGTTATCTTTTCTTTGACCTGGAAACAACAGAAGCTATAGAATTTTGTGTATTTGGTAACTTCTGTCCTCCAAGTGGAAGACATTATCCAGCAGAATACAGTGTGGATGTATGGAGTTACGTGGATGGTGAAACAGGAAGTCAATTATTCTCCGGTAGCAATACAGTTGAACTAGATGAGAATGGTGACTATGCTGGATCTGTATTATGTATGGCTTTACCTGATACTGAAGGTGAAGACCAATACTATATTGAAATTACTTTGTTGTCTTCAGATGCATACGGAAATGTTGAAGAAAGAATAATCCGAGCAGGTGTTATTAATGATGATGAGGTAAGAGGATTGTTTGATGGTGAAAATAACCTTGATTACTATCACTTTAGAGAAGGTTGTGAAAATGGCGATACTCCTCCAATCATTCCTGATCCTACAAGCGATGCTGAGCATTACAAGACCTGTTTGTACCAAACAAATAATTCTGGAGCTTTAGGTTTTGCTTACTTCAGTTTAGAAGGAAATGTTTTAACTTCAACTGTTATAGGTGTTGGATTAACTCCAAACAAAGAGCACCCTCAACACATCCATGGATTTGAAGATGGAAGTGATGCTATGTGTCCTCCTACTGCAGCAGATGTAGATAATGATGGATTAATTTCACTGGCAGAAGGACTTCCTTTTTATGGTCCGGTTTTATTACCTTTAGTTGAAGATGACGATAGCTTCCCAGTAGCCAATGGTATGGGTATGTATACTCAGGTTCAGACTTATACTTTAGGTTCTGCAGATGATTTAAATCCTTTACAAAACAGAGTTGTTGTGATTCATGGAAGAATGGTAAATGGTGAATATAATGCCACATTACCGGTCGCCTGTGGAGAGATTATGCACCTGGACGATTACTAGGATAAATTATGATAGGAGTATTCGCGATATTATTAATCGCGAATACTCCTTTTTTATACCTACCAACGAAGAGCATTTAGCTCTTTATTAATTAACCAAATATTGATATTATGAGAAATATTAAAAGGTTATTAGGTGCTGTCACTATGGTGGCATTACTTTTTACCTCATGTAGTAAAGAAGAAGAAGTTATAGTAAATGATTCAGAAAAGGCAACCTTGTCTTTCGGAACATTACTTAATGATCTGGTCGCTAATAAAGCCTCTTTAAAACAGGTTGCGGGAGAGATTCCAGAATGTTCAGATGAAGCACCGGCTTTTGTAGAAGTTGTTCTTTCAGGACCAACAAATGTTGGAACAATGTTGGACCCTATAGTGGTTGCTGTAAATCCAATTCCCGGAGATTATGACGGGGATGGTGAGGAAGAATATTTCACAGAAGAATCTCTTGATCTTGAACTGAAACCAGGAGATTACTCTCTTGATTTTTTTGCAGTATATGATGGTGATCCTACTGTTCCTGGTACGAATAGAATATGGATAGCCCCAATGGCAGGAGGAAGTATGGCCGGTTTTGTAAGTAATACATTACCTATGGATATTTCTCTTGGAGCAGGTGTGAAAAAATATGTTGATGTAGAGGTGTTGTGCTTTGATGATCGATTGGTTAATGAGTATGGTTATCTCTTTTTTGACCTCGAAACAACAGAAGCTTTTGAATTCTGCTTTTTTGCAAACTATTGTGACGACAATGGAAGACATTTCACTGCAGCATATTCTGTAGATATCTGGATGGGTGTAGACAATACCGGATCTGTTCTTTATTCAGGTACTGAAAATGTTCCAAATGTGAATGAAGATGGCGATTTCTATGCAAGTCCTGTTTGTTTTGCGTTGCCTAATCTCTCTCAATTTGATGATGATGAGGATTATATCTATTATGAAGTAACGCTAATGGATTGGGAAGATAACTATGGAGACATTACACCAACAGTAATCTCGGGGACGTTAAGTAGAAATGATATTGAAGGTAATTTCAATGGAGATAATGTGGATTATGAGCATCTAAGGTTTGGATGTGGAGAAAATGACGGGGAAACTCCTGTAGACAGTGATGATGACGGAGTTCCGGATGAAATAGACCAGTGTCCGAATACAGAGGATGGAGTTGAAGTAGATGAAAACGGTTGTGCTGTTAATGGAGAAACTGATAGTGATGGTGATGGAGTCGTGGATTCTGAAGACAACTGCCCAAATACTCCGGAAGGTGTGGAAGTGGACGAAAACGGTTGTGCTGTTAATGGGGATACCGATAGTGATGGTGATGGAGTCGTGGATTCTGAAGACAACTGCCCAAATACTCCGGAAGGTGTAGAAGTGGACGAAAATGGATGTGCTATAGATGATGGTGAGGAATGTATTGGTGAAAATCAGAATATCCTAACCTTTGTTCAAACAGTGGATGTATCGAATTTTCCAGTAGGGCAGAATCCTTTCTATGATCTCGAAGTAAATGGAGAAGCTGTAGGGGTAATTACTTTTAACCTTGATACCGCAGGGGAAGATGACCAATTAACTGTTAATATAGATATGTTTGCTGAATATACCATTACAGCATGGGAGCTTTCTTTACCAGGATTAGGTGGGGAAATATGTCTGGATAATGTTTCTGAAAATGAGTTTGATATTATTTATGACAGTGATGAAATAGAAGATGTCGTGTATCCTCTAAATGTGGAGTTAAGAACTAATTATACAGTAGAATAGTTCTTTTAAGTATAAAAATTCTGGATTAGCTGCCTGTAAAAATACAGGCAGCTTTTTTTTGCGAATTTTATTATAAAAATATATCATTCTTGATCAGCGAAAAGATAAAAAAACTCTGTAGGAAACTCCTTTCAAAACCAAAACAATCTAATAATAAGCATGTTAAAAATTATAAAAATGTTTGTTAAGAAAATAATAATTTTAATTTTGTTCCTCTCAGATCGGAACAATAAAAGAAATACGAACCCCCTAAAAACCTACAAAAACACAGAAAATTCTTACAAAGCAGATGAAGGTTGTATTCTTTAACAGAATCTCCTTCCCGTTAAATTTTTATTAAAAATATTTTTGGCATGGTTATTTTAAAGAGTAATCGAAGCAAGTAAAACTGATCAGTTTTTAAGTAAAATATGAATAATAAAAAACCCTAGTATTATCAAAAATTTAATTAAAAAAAATCACAGTGTTTTAACCCAAATCAATTCACTGTGCTTTAACAAAGGAAGCCTACTTATGAAAAAAATAAAATTATTCCTGTTATTACCCGCTTTAGGTGTGTTGAGCTGCAGTGAAGACTCTATAGAAGACTATGAGGGATTAGAGGAAAATGGAAATCTTACTGAAATTACAGGAGAGGACATTACCGAGAGAGCTAATCCTGGTGAACCTGGAGCAGTCTTAGATGTCTATTTCGCTGGTCACAAATTACCTGTAGAAAGCTTTGAAGGAGATTATATTTATCAGGGAGACATCTTGTTTTCTGCTGATATGGTGACTTCAGAAGAAGTGAAGTTAGTATATGAAGAAGGAGAAATTCCTTCGGGTGAAAAGAGTGTTGGAAGAACCTCAGGTAGATGGCCTGATAGCACTGTTTATTATTCCATTGATGGAAGTTTATCTAACCAGCAACGTGTAATCGATGCTATTAACCATTGGGAAGCAGAAACGAACATCCGGTTTGTGAAAAGATCTTCTGAGAAGAATTACATCTATTTTACTACTGGTTCAGGATGTGCTTCTTATGTTGGAATGATAGGAGGTAGACAAAACATCACTCTTTCAAGTGCTTGTTCTACAGGTAATACCATTCACGAAATTGGTCATGCTATAGGTCTGTGGCACGAGCAAAGCAGGGTGGATAGAGAGAATCATGTAACTATTCATTACGAGAATGTACAGAGGGGTATGGAACATAATTTCACCACTTATGCAGATGAAGGGTATGATGGTGATGAATATACTTCAAACCTTGATTTTGGATCTATAATGTTGTACAGTTCTTACTCGTTTTCTAAAAATGGACAACCTACCATAACACGAACTAATGGAAGTACATTTTCTGTTCAAAGAAGTGGATTATCCTCAGGCGATATTGAGGGAATAAACGGAATGTATCCGGCCGGATCCACCGAAAAACCTGCTCAACCTACTTATATTAATGGGGAGTATTACACTATAGCAGGTCTTACAGTATTGAGATTTTATGATAAGTGGTACTATTCAGGACGTTATGGTATGCGAGCTGTATATCTTAAAAATGGAGTTTGGTATTATAGATAGCGGAAATTCAAATATGATAAACCCGGAAATTTTATTCCGGGTTTTTTTATGCCTAAAATCCTGCTGCAGTGTCATCTCCGCGGTGATCTGCCCCTCCTTGGAGATTTCCGTTTTCCAGTCTAAGGATAGCATCTACTTTACCCAAAATTCGGGCTTTTTCTTCATTTATGTGATAGCCTTTTTCTCTAAGCCCATTAAGCAATGGTGGTTCAAAGGATGCGGGTTCAAAGAGTATTTCATCAGGTAACCATTGATGGTGAAATCTTGGTGCGTCTACCGCTTCCTGCATGGTCATTTCGAATTCGTGTACATTCAGGATTGTTTGCAGTACAGAGGTAATAATAGTAGAACCGCCGGGAGAACCTAAGCTCATCCAAAATTCGTTATTTTTTTCTACTATGGTTGGTGTCATAGAGCTTAACATCCTTTTTTGTGGGGCAATGGCATTGGCTTCACCACCTATTAACCCAAACATATTAGGGACGCCCGGTTTAGCACTAAAATCATCCATCTCATTATTCAGAAAAAAACCTAATTCTTCGGCATAGAGTTTAGAGCCGTAAGCTCCATTAAGTGTGGTGGTGACCGCAATGGCATTCCCAAAGGGATCTACAATGGAATAGTGAGTGGTTTCATTACTCTCATAGCCCGGTATACTTCCATAATTTATTTCAGAAGAGGGAGTCGCTTTTTTAAAATTAAAGCTGTTCATTCTGTTGTGTAAATATTCCACACTTATAAGTTTTGAAGTGGGGATTTCCACAAAATCCGGATCCCCTAAATAATAGCTTCTATCGGCATATGCTCTTCCTGACTTCCGCACTGGGACACCCTGACCCTATATTTGTATTAATGAAGCAAAATATTTTTGCTCTTCCGTAAGTAATAACAGCTTACTTATTTTGCTTCCGCTTGGAAGTTCGAATGTTATTTCATGAATGTTTTCTGCAATTTCTAAGGCTTTGTTAGCACTAATAGTGGCTTTCTTAGCTTTTAGTTGCCTCTCCAGTTCTTTAAATACTTTATAAGCAACGAATGATATGCAAATATGAGCTTCGATGCGTTTTTGTAGACGGTGGTAAATGGGTCTGATCTTTAAATCTGTTTTGGCGATTCTGAAGGCATATTCAATTAACCAAAGGTGTTGGTAATTTTCAATGATTTGATCTTTAGGTAGCTTGGTATTAGAAAGATACCCTTTCAGACCGTCCCATTTGGAATCCAGCTGCAGCTTCTCTGTATCAATTGCCACAGTGATTTCTCCCTCGAGTTTCAGAAATTTATTATAGCCTCTGTTATTGATGTTGGATTTGGTAAGTTTGCCTCTTCGTATTTGTTTTTCCAGTCTTCTGAGGCCTTTTTCTCGATTGTATCGATCTTTCTTGGCCCGATCATCCGAATAGGTGATAATGAGCTTTAAAGCGCCCTTTTTAATAACTGCACTCTCCCCATGATTTAAATCAAGTGCCAGTATTTTGTCCTTGACAAGCTTGGTTTCATTTTTAATCCTGGCTCCTAATATAAATTCATAGCCCTTGTCCTGAAGATTATCAATATTGCTTCGGGAGAGCAAGCCGCTATCAGCAATAATAATAAGCTTGTCCAGGTTATATTTCACTTTGAAGGCATCCACAACCGGAAGCATGGTATGACCCTCGAACTTGTTGCCTTCAAAAATTTCATAGGCCAACGGGTAGCCATGTTTACTGACCAGTAGCCCTAAGACAATTTGAGGGTTCTGATGCTTGCCTTCTTTGGAAAAACCTGTCTTTCGAAATTCATCTTCCTGATCGATTTCAAAATACAACGTGGTCACATCATAAAATACTACACTAATATCCTGATTGAGGATCTTACGGGTATGTTCATAACTGATCTGTTGGACCAGCTCTTTTTGTGTGTCGTGAAGCTTGTCCAGATACCGATAGATTTGATCCTCATCGTAGTCGACCTGTTTAAACCGGTACAGGTAATCCTTGGTCTTGAGCTTGCTTTTAGGAAAGGCGATCCTGGCGATAACTAAATCCCTGAATAATTCATCCTTAATTTGGTTGAATCCAATTTCATCAAATATGCTTCCAAGCAACAGGTCATAACCTACACGCTTTAATTCGGTAATGGAATTAAGCATTGCCTCCATCTGTTCTTTTTCATTTGAAAAATCAAGCTCTAGGGTGCTTTGTCTATTGGTAATCCAGGATTTAGCAGTTTTAACTAGCGTATTTATTTCCTCTTTTTCAGCACTACTGCCTGCGGTATGTATCACACGATACTTACCCGAAGATTTATCAATGACCTGAACACTTATTTTTCCGCTTGGATTTTTCTTTTTTCGAACAAACATGCTCAAAATTACCAAAAAACACCTCAGGACACCCTAAATTTCATTTTTAAAATCGTAACCACTTAGTAGTATGATAGTTATGTTTTTGCGCAAAAAAGAGTGCGGAAGTCAGGAGTGTGGTGGTTACCGCAATGGCATTCCCAAAGGGATCTACAATGGAATAGTGAGTGGTTTCATTACTCTCATAGCCCGGTATACTTCCAGAATTTATTTCAGAAGAGGGAGTCGCTTTTTTAAAATTAAAGCTGTTCATTCTGTTGTGTAAATATTCCACACTTATAAGTTTTGAAGTGGGGATTTCCACAAAATCCGGATCCCCTAAATAATAGCTTCTATCGGCATATGCTCTTCTTTCTGCTTCCGTTAAAACCTGTATATATTTCGATGAATTGTGTCCGAAATCTTTTAAAGGGTATGGCTCTATCATCTTCATGATCTGGGCGAGAGCAATCCCTCCACTTGAAGGGGGAGACATGGATATAACTTTAAGGTTTTTATAGTCGAATGTTATGGGCTCCCGCCATTGTGCGTCATAATTCTGAAGGTCTTCAAAAGTAATGATCCCGCCGTTTTCCTGAAGAAAATAAATCAGCTTTTTAGCAGTTTCTCCTGCATAAAATTCATCCCTTCCATTCTGCGCAATCTTTTCGAGAGTTTCTGCCAAAGCTATATTTCTAATGGTGTCTCCGGCAAGATGAGGTTTAGCAAAAAGTATGGTGTCTTCGTTTACCTCAATCATTGCCTTTCGGTAGGTACGAAAAGATTGCTCCTGTTTTTCTGAAACTATAAATCCATTTTTTGCCAGGTCTATTACAGGTTTGAGAATTTCCTCTACAGGGAGTGTCCCAAATTTTTTATGGACTTCAAAAATACCTGCGATCGTTCCAGGGACTCCAACGGCCAGGGCTCCAAACCTGCTTTTTTGAGGATCTACGTTTCCCGAGTCATCCAGGTACATGTTTTTAGTAGCGGCCATAGGTGCTTTTTCCCGGTAATCCAACGCACCGGTTTCACCATTTGCTTTTCGATACACCATGAATCCGCCACCACCAAGATTTCCTGCGAATGGATAGGTTACAGCAAGAGCTATTTCTGTAGCCATCATGGCGTCAAATGCATTTCCTCCGTTTTCCATGATCTTCAATCCAATAAGGGAAGCTTCTTCCCTGGCAGAAACTACCATAGCATTTTCTGCAGTTAAACCTCTGGGAGGAATAGAAATATTTTCTGTAGATGACTTTATTTCTGTTTTACAGGAAAAAAAAGTGCAGACCACGAGGAGTAAAACGAACTTCTTCATAAGGAAATATGGATTTATAGGGTTTTAATTTTTCTTTCAGTAAACAATTGAAGTTCCTCAAAGAATAAGGAGAATTCATTTTCAAATTCCTCATAGTGGGCTTCTAGCTCTACCACTGCGGTATTCATTTTTGAAATTCTGTTGGTACGTTCGTTCATTTGGTGTAAAATCTTGCCAATACCTTTGACTGTAGCATAGCTTGACAGCCAGTTATCCCTAATCATATAGGGAAGAAACTGCTGTACATTCTTAGGTAAGACTTCAAGGTTACTCTGAAGTAGATCGTAAAAGGTTCCTACATACTCATCTAAAGGTATATCTGAGTAATGGTGCCAGTTAGCAGCCAAAAAGTGATCATATAGAATGTCCACAATTACACCATTGTAATGCCCGTAGGTTTCGAAAAGTCGGGAAGTACTTTGTTTAACGATAGGGTGGGTATCTGTATAATAGTCAATGGCGCGGTGAAGGATAATACCATTTCTAATTCCTTTTGGATAATTTAAATATTTTTTGCCCTTAACTGAATCGGCTATAAAATTACCAATGATCAATTCTTCATCCTGTCCCGAAAGATATATATGTGCAAGAAAATTCATTGAAGAAAGGTATGTATTTGAATGTTTAAATTATGTTAAGTTTTGCCAGATGCTCCAGAGGCTTGTATCTTTGTTAAGGCTGAAGTGGAAAAGTTAAGCATTTCCACCTGAACAGAAAAAACAGGTGATTCTCGCGTTTTGAGAGGGGCGGAGAAATTAAACTACAGGAACTATAAATTAAAATTAAAGCAGAAATATGACCTTAATAAAATCAATATCCGGAATACGTGGAACTATAGGAGGGAAGCCTTCAGAAAATTTAACGCCTATAGATACAGTAAAATTTGCTGCAGCATACGGCAGCTGGCTAAAAAATCAGTATGAAGGGGAGCAGTGTACTGTTGTAGTAGGCCGTGATGCGCGTATTTCCGGAGAAATGATTCAGCAGCTTGTAATGAATACCCTGGTAGGACTGGGAATTGATGTAATAGACCTTGATCTCTCCACTACTCCTACAGTAGAAGTAGCCGTACCAATGGAAAAGGCTCAGGGAGGGATCATTTTAACGGCCAGCCATAATCCAAAACAATGGAATGCTTTAAAGCTTCTGAATGAAAAAGGGGAATTCCTGAATGGTGAGGAAGGAGCGAAAATCCTGGAAATTGCAGAAAATGCTGAATTTGTTTTTTCTGATGTAGATTCATTGGGAAGTATCAAAGAAGCCACTCATTATATAGATACTCATATTGAAGAAGTGACAAGACTATCGCTGGTTGATGCTAAAAAGATTTCTGAAGCAAATTTCACTGTGGTTGTAGACGGAGTAAATTCTACCGGAGGAATTGCAATTCCGAGGTTACTGAAACGGCTTGGTGTAAACGTAATTGAATTGTACTGTGAACCTACGGGACATTTCCCTCATAACCCCGAGCCTTTAAAAGAACACTTGGGAGATATCTGTAATTTGGTAAAGGAGAAAAAAGCTGATTTCGGAATCGTGGTGGATCCAGATGTGGATCGTCTTGCCTTTATTTCTGAAGATGGAGAAATGTTTGGGGAAGAATATACTCTGGTGGCCTGTGCAGATTATGTACTTGGGAAATCTCCGGGAAATACGGTGAGTAATTTATCTTCTTCCCGTGCATTAAGAGATATCACCGAAAAACATGGCGGAACCTATAATGCAAGTGCTGTAGGCGAAGTTAATGTTGTACAGCTTATGAAAGACACCCATGCAATAATTGGAGGGGAAGGTAACGGCGGAATCATTTATCCTGAACTTCATTATGGACGGGATAGCCTTGTAGGAGTGGCTTTGTTTCTTACCCATTTGGCTGAAAAGAATATTGCTGTTTCTGAACTGAGAAAATCTTATCCGTCTTACTTTATGAGCAAGAACAAAATTGAACTGACACCGGAATTAGATGTGGATGATATTCTTCAAAAGGTGGAAGGGAAATATTCCGGCGAAGATGTTTCTACAGTAGATGGGGTGAAGATTGATTTTAAAGATCACTGGGTGCATTTAAGAAAATCAAATACAGAACCTATAATCAGGATCTATACCGAAGCTAAAAGTCAGAAGGAAGCAGATGATGTTGCTACCTCTATGATAAAGGAGATAAAGGAAATAGCAAATCTAGATTAAAAAATTTTGGCGTCTTCAGGGATGGGGGTATTGTAGTGCTTCCATCTCTTATGCGTCCACAAATAATATTCAGGTTCACTGTAAATTTGCTGTTCAAGATAATCAAAATAATCCCGGGTGATTTTAAATTCTTCTTCTTCAGCAGGATTGTAGGAAATTGTGTTAAAAGTGGCTTCATAGAAGCCTCTTTTCTTTTTTTCTACATGAAGATACACAACTGCCATATCCAGTTCTTTAGACAGTTTTTCTGTACCCATAAATACCGGTACGGGAATTCCCATAAATTCTGTCCAGCCTTTGGTACGGTGAATCTTCGGCGATTGATCTGCAATCATGGCATAAACCCCTAAGATGCCGTTTTTTTCGTTCTTTATAATTTGTTTGGTGGCCGTTACAGTAGGAATAAGTTCTCCTTGAAATCTTCCTCTAATATCCTTTGCCATTTTATCAAAAAAAGGATTCTTTACTTTTTTGTAAATTCCGAATCCTCGATAGTCCAGGCCATAAAGCTGTAGGGCGTTCATCCATTCGTAACTGGCATAATGTCCACAGGCAATAATGATACTTTTGTCCATCGCCCTTATTTTTTTGACTTCTTCAAGATTGGTGAAAGCAAATCGCCTTTTAAGTTCTTCATTAGAAATTGATATACTTTTTACCATTTCCAGGAACATATCCACCATATGGCTATAGAATTTCTTTTCTATCTTTTTCTTTTCGTTAGAAGACTTTTCAGGAAAAACCAGGTTGAGGTTGTCCTTTACCGTTTTTCTTCTGTAGCCAACCACATAATACACGAAGAAGAAAACTACATCAGATAAAAGATAAAATATCGGAAAAGGTAATATTGAGACCAGCCATAACAGAGGGTAAACCAGCCAGAAAACTAAACGCTGCATGAACAAATTATTTAGGCAAATATATGTTATATTTGGCACTAAACAGAAGCATCTATGGGAGATTTAGACCTGGTGACCATCATAATTATTGCCGCAAATGTTATTATTTCATTTAAAGGATTTAAAGATTACACATTTTTTGAAAAGTATAAATTCAATACCGGAGCAATTAGAAGAGGGGAAAGGATAAGGGTGTTTTCATCTGGATTTTTGCATGTAGATAACGGACATCTCTTTTTGAACATGCTTACATTATACTTTTTTGCCGACGTTGTTATAGAATCATTGGGTAGTTCAGGTTTTGTTCTTGTTTATCTCGCCAGTTTGCTACTGGGAAATTTTCTTTCTTACTTTTTTCATAAAGACGAGCTTAGCTATAATGCTGTAGGGGCGAGTGGAGCAGTATCTGGTATTATTTATGCAGCAATCCTTTTATATCCAGATATGAGTTTATATATGTTCTTTATTCCCATTCCTATTCCTGCATATGTTTTTGGAATAGGTTATATGCTATACTCTATTTACGGCATGAAAAGAAGGGTGGGGAATATTGGACATGACGCCCATTTTGGAGGGGCAGTAGGTGGATATATCCTTACTTTATTACTGGCGCCCTGGATTTTGAGTGCACATTTATTAATGGTCATTCTACTGGCTGTGCCCATTGTACTATTGTTTATCCTCCAAAAATCTGGCAGAATATAAATCTGCTAACGCTTTGATTAAACTAAATTTAAAAACATGAAAAAGACATCAATTCTTTTAGCTATACTTTTTACAGTAGTGGCTTTTGGTCAACAACAACAACAAAATACAGTTACGGTTACCGGGGAAGGTACTGTTTATGTGGTGCCCGATAAGGTTGTGATCAGGGCGAGGATAGAGCATTCCGGAGATTCTCCTGCGGAAGTGAAGCGACAAAATGACGAAGTTGTGAATAACATTTTTAAATATCTGGAATCACAGGATATTCCTTCTGAAAACATTAGATCTGAATATATTAACCTGAACAAGGAATACGACTATAATTTGAAAACACATAATTATTCTGCCAATCAGGCCATTTCAATTCAGCTGGATGATTTAGAAAAGTATGAGGAGATTATGAGCGGACTTTTGGAATCGGGATTAAACAGGATTGATGGGGTACAGTTCAAAACTTCTAAAAAAGAGGAATTAAAATCTGAAGCCCGCCGGTTGGCGATGGTCAATTCCCGTGAAAAAGCAAAAGAACTTGCACAAGCGCTGGATCAAAGCATTGGAAGTGCTGTAAGTATTTCTGAAACTGAATCTAATGATTTTCAACCTGTTGCAAGGATGATGGAAATGAAGAACGACAGTGGTTCTAACGGGCAGACAATTGCTCCGGGAGAAATGGAAATTACCGTAAAAGTGAATGTAGCTTTTGAGCTGGAAAAACCTTCTCCGGGTCGCTAAAATATTTAATGATTCAACACAAGAAAGGCTGTCTCACGAAACAGCCTTTCTTGTGTTGAATCATATCTTATTATTCGTTAAGCAGCTCTGCTACTTTATTTTCCAGGTCTTCTCCTCTAAGGTCTTTTGCAATTATCACTCCGTTTTCATCTAAAAGAAAAGCAGCCGGGATAGCTCTTATTCCGTATTCAACTGCAACCGGATCCTGCCAAAACATTAGGTTAGAGACATGGTTCCACTGCAGGTTGTCATCAGCAATTGCCTGCTTCCACTTATCTTTTTGTCCGGGACGGTCTAATGACACTCCCACGATATTTAATCCTTTGTCGTGATATTTTTCATACACCTTTACAATGTTGGGGTTTTCGTCTCTACAGGGTTTACACCATGATGCCCAAAAATCTACTAAAGTCACTTTTCCTAAAACATCTGCAAGTGCAAGTAGTTCCCCATCTGGAGTTGGAGCGGTAAAAGCAGGTGCTTTACTACCTATTTCCACTTTACTCATTTGAGAAATGGTTTCATTCACCATTTTTCCGAGGCTGGAATTCTTAACTTCTGAAGAAAGAGAGTTGAAAAGTTCTTCCAGTTCTGAAGAAGGAACCATTTTGGAACTGGCAATCTCCTGCAGGATCATTGCAGAGACCAGGGATTCCGGATATTCTTCCACCAGGCTTTTCAAATTTTCCATGTGTTGTTGTGAGAGTTCCTCCTGTTTTTGTTGTAGGCGGGTCACTTCAACAGAATCGTTCTCTCGAAATGCGGCAATCATGGCAGAGCGATTTTGTGACTGGGTTTCATTAGCCTGGCGAGCATCTGTAAAATAAGAATAAAGGAGTACGTTATCTGCTCCGCCCGTAACTTTTGAAGAGAATAAACTGTCTTTGTAAAGCTCGAACTCTATAGGATTATTATCTGCAATATATAGCACATTTCCCCTGGCTCCTTCTACTGTTAGAAAACTAAGGGTAGGGTTTTGCTTTTCGGGAAGACTGGCCGAAAATTTACCATCCTTTATTTCCAAAGTGTCAATCGTGGTGGTTTGATTGTTATTTTCATTCAGCTCTGATAAATAAATTTTTTGGCCGTCGTTTGCATTTTCTATAGTTCCGCTAATGGAATAGCCAGCTTCATCCTCACAAGAGGCTAGTACGGCCACGATACCTATAAATAGTATTTTTCTCATAATAAAATTTAGTTTTCGCAAAAATAAGGAACAGAAAACTTATAGCCTGTCAATTTCTAAATTATTGTTAATATGAGAAGAGGAACGGGAGTAGCGCGAAAAATAGATTAATTTTAACATATGAAGAAACAGAAAAATTTCCCTCTGGATATAAGAATAAGCTTTCACAAGATCATTGAAGAATACAGGAAGCAACTGGAACTTGAAACCAGCCGTATTTCGAAGGAATATATTGAAGATATGCTTGAATATATTTCCTCGTTTCCGGCCTTGACAGAAGGAATTACAGATGAAGAGGATTTGATGAAGTATAAAGATCCGGTAAAAGTGTTGCTTAAAGATCTTTTTCCGGGAATACTATCTAAGAATCAGATAAAGGCCATTTCTGTGCCTTTTCATAATACCATTTTTAATTCTACAGAAAAGTTCAGGGACATCCTTCATCAGGCGGGAGAGGGCTATGATCTTTCCATGCGGAATCTGAATGAAGATATAAATTACATCTTTGCCTGTGTAATGATCCTGAATAATTACTACGGGTACAATATAGACTACTCAAGACCCCTATATTATGATATTCCAGATGAACAGGGAATTCTGCGACATTACCGAATAGAATTAAATTCTGATTTTATAGAGATCTTTCCTACTGAAAAAGCGAAAGACATCACAGAAGAAGATGTAGATGCACTTATCCAGAACATGGAAGAGGTAGAACTATGGAAGGAAATGTTTCCTCCAAGGAGCTGGATATTCAAAGGATTTACGATTATTACCCTTACAGATGTAACAGTCGATGATGCAATATCCGATCTAAAAACCACGCTGTTGCAACGCAATACTTCCAGTGAAGAAGAGCTTCAAAAATTTCAGGAGATTTTTAAATCTATTTATAAAATTCCCGACCTGCGGGTTGGCTTCACTGTATTTAATGAGCAGGAAAGTATTTTTGAAAAAATGGAAAATGGAACAAGCAGTTTCATTTTGGGTAGTAATAATGAAAGTGCGTGTAAAGCTGCCGTTGGAGAGATTCCTTTTGAGGCTTTGGTGGAAAACCAATCTTTTTTCATCATTTCCAACCTAGATTCCTACGGAAAGAAAAACCCTGAAAGTCAGTTATACAAGAATCTGAATAGGGAAGGGGCAAAAAGCGTACTTCTGGCCCCCATAGCAAAAAATCAGCGACTACTGGCCATTCTTGAGTTGATCTCTTTCAGAAAGAATGAACTTAACAGTGTCAATGCCACAAAACTGGATGAAATTCTTCCTTACATCGTAACAGCTGTTGAGAGAAATAAATCTGAATTTGAAAACAGAATAAAAGCTGTAATCCAGAGTGAGTGTACTTCAATCCATCCCAGCGTGTTGTGGGCTTTTGAAAAGGAAGCAAAAAAATTTATCAGGGACATAGAAAAAGACGGACTCGCTTCTTTTAAAGATATTGTCTTTGAGGATATCCATCCGCTTTATGGTCAGATAGATATAGTAGCCTCTTCGGAAGCACGTAATAATGCCATTCAGAAGGATTTACTACATCAGTTATATATTATTGAAGAAATTATTGATGAAGCCGGAAAACAGGAGGAGCTTGTTATTTATGAACAGGTAAAATTCAGAATAAAAGAATTTACTGAAGATTTGCAGGAGAACCTGAATGCTTCCAGTGAACAAAAGGTATTTAATTTACTTCAGAAGGAAATAAATCCGCTATTGGATCATATCCAAAATCATGGAGAACATCTTAAACGGAAGGTGGAAGAGTACAGAGAAAAAATCAATTCAGATTCCGGAATACTTTACAACCACCGGAAAAATTATGATGAGGCCGTACAGCAAATCAATCGTACCATGGCCAGATATCTTGACCGGCAGCAGATTGAGGCACAGAAAATATATCCACATTATTTTGAGCGATACAAGACAGATGGAGTGGATCATAATATTTATTTGGGAGAATCTCTTTCGAACAATAGCAGAATTCCCTTTGATAAAGTTTACCTGTACAACCTTAGGCTATGGCAATTAAGGACTATGTGTGAAATGGAGAACAGGTTTTACAGGATACAGGAGAATATGCCTTTAATGCTGGAGGCGGCATCCCTTATTCTGGTATTTAGCAATACACTTTCTATTCGTTACAGGATGGACGAAAAGCAGTTTGATGTGGATGGCACATATAATGCCCGGTATGAAATTATCAAAAAACGTATTGATAAAGCATGTGTGAAAGGTACCGGTCAAAGAATTACTCAAAAGGGTAAAATTGTAATTATTTATTCCCAGCGCAGCGATGAGCGGGAATACCTGCGGTACGTCAAATATTTACAGTCCAAGAAATATCTTGGTGAAAATGTAGAACTTCTTGAACTGGAAGATGTGCAGGGAGTGGTGGGACTCAAAGCAATAAGGGTAGAAGTACTGTATACGCTAGATGATTCTTCTTCAGAAGATATTATAACTTACGAAGATCTCATGGAACAATTAAACTAAGTAGTACGTAATAATAAAAGTTAGTACGGCCAGAATAATGCCTGTCATGAAGATGTTATAGGTAATTCTTAAAAGCCGGTATTTTCGGTTAAGAACAACTCCGAGCATATATAAATCTTTTGTGAGGGAATCATATATAAATCCCTGATCATCGATAATTTCATTCATCGCCCATTCAAACTGATCATAAGGCATGCGATGAAAATTTCCAAAAAATAACACATTTACCTCCCTGTTCTTCACCTGTTCCCGTGTAAATTCACCACTGGAGACATCGGGTCTTGTAGACATTATAGCTCCAATAATGGAAGCTACGCTAAAGATGATGAGTACCAGAGTTGGCACCATTAATTGTATATCTTGTGTTGGTGCAGTAAGATCGGGAATAAGATTTGCTATTAAAAGGGAGATGATAATGGCGTTCACCGATAATAGAATGTTTGCTTTGGCATCTGCAATATCACTTAATTTAAGATGGTTCCTCATGGTGACCCTAAAGAGAGTTTGTACACCGCGATCCGGACTTTCTTCTTTGTACCTCGCTTTTAACCTGGCTTTTACCTCTTCTTTCTCAATCTTTTTTCGGGATTTTCTTTCCTTATTTAAAAGAGAGAGAAGATTTTCATGTTTTCCTTCTTCCCAGTTATTTATAGCATAATCTGTATAATACCGGTGTTTTTTGGTGAACAACTGGATGTTTTGCTGTACCCATTCCCTTACGGTGAAATTTTTAATCTTTTGTAGCTGCAACTCCTGTCTCAACAATTCACTCACCTCTTCAAAATATTCTTTGGCAAGATGTGAGGTATCTGCATCTTTTATAATTTTTTCAGAAAGATCCTTAGGTTCTCTATTTGGAGTTGTGGCTATAATTATTCTGGAAACCTCATTTATTAGATGCTCATCTGCCCCGTTTTCTTTTAAAAAATCACGGGCCATTTTTTCGCTTTCTTCCTCATGGCCCTTGTAGGTACTGGTATAACCAATATCATGTAACCATGCAGCGAGTATCAAAGGTTCCTGTTGTTTAACATGAATTTCAGAATTATCAATTAATTCTTGAGTATTTTTAACTACCCGTTCGGTGTGCTTATAATTATGATAAATGAAGGTGTTTGGTAGTTCATCTTTAAAAAGTTCAAAAACAAATTTTTTAGCTTTTTCAACCGTGCTTGTCATTAAGTATGGGTTAGGTTTCCACGCCAAATTACAAAAAAATCCCCCCAATTGAATTGTATGAAAAAAAATAACATATTTCTAACAAGTATTGTTTGTGCATTGTTTTCCGGCTGTACCACCTTGCAGGAGCCGCAATATAGAGAAGGAGAACCTAAGGAAGATTTTGCCTATCCATCCCATAAAGAAATAGAAAGATCATTTTACCTGCTGGGTGATGGTGGATATTCTGTTCCCGGAGGAAGTTCTGAAGGTTTATTAGCTTTTAAAACGTATGTAGATTCTGTAAAACAAGTAGGCAATTATACGCTGTTTCTGGGTGATAATATCTATCCCGAAGGACTGGAGGCAAAAGATCATCCCAACAGGGTGAAATCGGAATACCGCTTGGATGCTCAGATAGATGCAGTGGAAAATTATGATGGAAAAATACTTTTTATGCCTGGCAATCACGACTGGTATAATCAGGGGCTTGTTGGGTTGAAACGTCAGGAAGATTATTTGCAGAAAAAACTGGAAAGAGACGATGTTTTCTCTCCCAAAGCAGGCTGTGCTTTGCAAAGTATTGATATTTCTGAAGATATCCAGTTGTTGGTGGTAGATTCCCAATGGTACCTGGAAGACTGGGATGAAAATCCTAAAATCAATGATAATTGTCCAGAGATTAAAACCCGCGAGGCAATGTTCCTGGAAGTGGAATCTGAGCTCAAGAAAAATCAGAACAAAACCGTTGTTTTTGCCATTCACCACCCACTTTATACCAATGGTCTTCATGGAGGGAATTTTCATTTCAATAATCATTTATACCCTACGCAGAGAAAAGTTCCCTTACCAATTTTAGGGTCCCTAATTACTCTTATTAGAACCACTGGTGGCGTATCTTCTGCCGACACACAGAACGAGCGTTATAAATATCTACGGCAAAGACTGGAGACAATTGCAGGGAAATGGGGGAATGTTGTGTTTGTTTCCGGTCATGACCATTCATTGCAATATATAGAGGAGGATTATATCAAACAGATAGTTTCGGGATCTGCCTCTAAAGCCTCCTACGTTGGCCTTCGGGACAATGGCCTATTTGCTTATCCCGGACAGGGTTTTGCGGTACTTGATGTTTTTAAAGACGGATCTTCCTGGGTAAGTTTTTATGGTAGCGAGAATAAAACTCCGAAGTTATTGTATCAAAAGGAAATTATTCAAAGACCTGAAGTTTTTAAAACAGATACTTTACCTACTCATTTTCCGGAGACGGTAAAAGCGTCTGTATATGAACCTGAAAAAAATACAAAAAGTGATTTTTATAAAAGTATATGGGGAGATCGCTACAGGGAGCTTTACAGTACAGAAATAGAAGTAAAAGTGGCAGATCTTGATACGCTCTACGGAGGTTTGGAGCCTATGAGAAAAGGTGGCGGGCATCAAACCAATTCTATTCGGGTGAAAGATAGCCTGGACCGGGAGTATAACTTCAGGATGATTAAAAAAGATGCTGTTCAATTCCTTCAATCGGTAGCTTTTAAAAACAAACCTATTTCAGAACAATTTGAAAATACGCTTGCCGAAGAAGTAATTGAAGATTTCTACACTTCTTCCCATCCTTTCGCTTTTTTAACCATTCCAACCTTGTCAGATGCTATTGGGGTGCTGCATACAAATCCGGAACTCTATTTTCTTCCGAAGCAACCCGAGCTGGGTACTTATAATGCCGAACATGGCGAAGAGATTTATATGATCGAGGAGCGGCCTGAAGAAAATTGGCTGAATTATGAAAGTTTTGGATCCCCCAACCATGATATACAAAGCACTTCAGGTATGTTTGAAAGACTACGAAGGGATGAAAAATATACTTTAAATGAAGCTTCTTACGTAAAAGCCAGAATTTTCGATATGCTTATTGGTGACTGGGACCGGCACAATGATCAATGGAGATGGGCAGAAATTGAAGAAGAAGATGGAAACCGCGCTTTTGAACCAATACCCAGAGACAGGGATCAGGTATTTTCTAATTTCGACGGAGCGCTGTTTGGATCACTTCGTGGTTTGCTTGGTTTTGCTAATCAGTTTGCTGTGTACGGGGAGGATATTAAGGATATAAAATGGTTCAACACGGCCGCAATAGGATTAGACAGGTCCTTACTTCAAAATGTCGGAAAAGATACCTGGCTGGAACAGGCAAAGTTTGTTCAGGAAAATATTACAGATGAAGTAATTGAGGAAGCCTTTGCAGAATTACCGAATGAGGTGCAGGGAGAAATTACACAAAACTTAATTCAGAAACTGAAAGGGCGCCGGGACAATATTGTGGATATTTCCATGAGATATTACAATCATTTGGCAAGTTTAGCCATAGTTACGGGAACAGATAAAGATGATTTTATTGATGTTACCCGAATAGAAGATGGCAGTACAAAAGTGAAGATTACAAGGAATAAGGGCGGGGAAAGAGATGATGTTTTAAGCGAAAAAATCTATTTTCCGGGTGAAACTGAGGAAATCTGGATTTATGGCCTCGATGATGATGACGAGTTTTATGTAGAAGGACCTGCAAGGGGGAAAATTCTAGTAAGGATCATAGGCGGACAAAACAACGATATTTACCATATTGAAAATGGTTCAAGAGTAAAGGTGTACGATCATAAATCTCAGCCCAATACTGTAGCTAAAAATGAAGGAGCCGACATAAAATTTACAGATGATTACCAAATCAATGTTTACGACAAGGACCGAAAGATATTTACTTCAAGCAGCATGTTGCCATCGGTAGGGTTCAATCCTGATGATGGTATTATCCTGGGGCTTAGAAATACTTACATGATCAATGGATTTGAACGAAATCCATTTACGGCAAGACACAGAGTGACCGCAGGGTATTTCTTCGCAACACAAGGATTTGAGATTGGCTATGAAGGTGAATTTGCAAATGTAGTGGGCAACTATAACTTTGGTGTGGGAGCTTACTATTCAAGCCCTAAAACAACCAGGAATTTCTTTGGTTATGGTAATGAAACTTTTAATCCGGATGATGTAAAAACTTTGGATTACAACCGCAGCAGGATTAGTGAAATAAAAGCAGAAGCAGGTATAATAAAGGAGACTCCTTTTGGTAGAACTTACAGGTTTATGGCCACTTTTGAAGGTAATAAAGTGGAAGATACAGAAGGCAGATTTTTAATTGAAGAATTCACTACAGATCCTGATTTTTACGAAAGAAAATATTTTGCAGGACTGGAAGGAATCTTTCATTACGAAAGCTACGATGACGTTTTAAATCCTACAAACGGAATGAATTTCAAAATAACTGGAGGAGGTAAAATGAATGTAGAGGAAAGCGGAAATTCTTTTGCCTATTTAAATCCATATATGGAATTCTACAATTCAATTTCAAGGAACAGGAAATGGGTTTTAAACACGAAAGTACAGGCAGAAATAAATTTTGGGGATGATTTTGAGTTCTATCAGGCAGCTACTCTTGGAGGGAACAACGGCTTACGCGGTTACCGCCATGAGCGCTTTGTTGGAGGAGAGGCTTTCGCCGCAGGAGGAGATATACGCTATAGTTTCGATAAATTCAAAACGAGGTTTTTGCCTTTCCAGATCGGACTTTTTGGAGGTTATGACATTGGCCGGGTCTGGTTAGATGGTGAAAACAGTAATGTTTGGCATGATAGCTACGGTGGTGGCTTTTGGATAAACAGTGCCGAAGCAGTTAGTGGTAAGTTTAACTTCTTTACCGGTAGTGAAGGATGGAGATTTTCTTTCGGTTTCGGATTTAGTTTCTAAGGGAAGCCTGAAAGACGATTTTTTAAAAGGCTCCGGAAAGATTCTTTAACAGATATCGTTTCCGGAGTTTTTTTGTAATTCAACAGGTGTTAAAGGAGGTCAATATGCGATTACTGGTCCTACGGTAACTAAAAATTTAATGTTATTACTGAAGAAGAAAGAGGTTAAATCTGAATTATTCTTTTAAGAATTTTATCCATCTTTAAGACATGGATTGGATTAGAAGAATTTTCAGAAGAATAGAGGATCCTATTTCAATTTAAAAAAGGAGTAGAGGACGAGAAAATTTGTGAAGAAACTTATTGTTTAGCGCCGTCTTCTTCTGCAGGTTTAGCAATTCCAAGGTTATTGGTGAAATCAATAGTTCGTATTGGGAATGGAATATTTATATCATGTTGATCAAACACCTTCTTCATAGCAATAATAGCTTTACTGCGGGCAAAGAGTATATCTCTGTTTTTGGTTACGTTAGTCCAGAATCTAACCACAAAGTTAATGGAACTATCTCCAAACTCTTTGTACATAAATTCCACTTCCTCATTAGCGTTTTGAGGAAAGCTGTTACGTATCGTTTCCAGTGTAAGATCCCTAACCATTTCAAGGTCGGAATCGTAAGCCACTCCACAATCTACCATAACTCTTGACCTGGAGGTGCGGGAGAAATTTTTGAAAGGAGCATCAATTAACTGCGAGTTTGGAATTACCACATAATTATTGTCGGCTTCCTTTAGGACAATACTTCTAAGGTTAATTTCTACTACTGTGCCGGCATATCCGTCATTTTCTATCCAGTCACCAATTTGAAGTTCAGGGAGAAAACTTAAGATAATTCCGGAGAAAGTATTGTTTAAGGTGCCCTGCAAGGCGAGACCTATCGCTAAACCAACAACCCCGGCACCTGCAAGTACCGAGGTTAATATAGTATTCAGGTTTAACAGGCCTAGGGCCACGAAAAATCCAACGGCAATGACAACTACTTTAATGATCTTAACAGAGATTTCTCTTATGGAATCCTGCCTGACTTTATAAAAAAGTAATTTACCAACAAATTTGCCTATATATTTTGCTGCAATAATAAATATTGCAAAAACCAATATGGCCAGGATAAAATTCGGCAGGGCAAGAATTATTGAATTCAGCCATTCTGCCAGTTTATCCCATAAAGCGTTAATTGATTTTTGAATATTGAATTCTTCTGCCATTGAGGACTGTGATTATACTTGAATTTATACCGGCTTATGTTTATCTGTAGTTTTCATTTTCCAGGCATCAAGCATCCAACTGGTTTTTTCAAGGTCTCTTATGTATCCGCCAATAAGATCTATGGTACCTTCGTCACCGTTATTTTCGGCAGTTTCAACAACTTTAGACATTTGTCTAAGGATTCTCCCATGGTCTTCCAGTAAAATACCTACCATTTCTCCGTCATTTAGATCTGAAGAAGATTCTTTAATATTCGATTTTTTAAGGTAATCACTATAATTACTGGTAGGTTGAAATCTTAAAGTTAAAATTCGTTCTGCAATTTCGTCAACCTTGAGTTTAGCATCGTCATATAATTCCTCAAACTTTTCATGCAAATCAAAGAAATTTTGTCCGATGATATTCCAATGGAAGTTCCTTAGCTTTTGGTAATATAAATGGTAATCGGCTAACAAAACATTTAATTGTTCTACTGTTTTTCCGGTCTTCTCTTTATCGAGATTTAAATAGCTCATAGTTTTTGTTTATGGTTGTTTTTGTTGTTATGTAAATTTATGATAGTTTGGTGATTTAAACAAGCAAAACGGCTTATTCATTTATAGGCCTGTTCTGTTTAAGGTCAAGCTTTTTAAGCATTTCATCTGAAATCTGTCCGCTGGAAATACCGTAGCCGTCCACTAAAACCCCTTTTCTCCCGGTATTGGTTGTAATGGCATAGAGGATAGAGTTATCTGCTGGGTTGGATGGTCCTTCAAATCTGTAAACTTTATCTACATTAAAGTCGCTGGCCTTGAATTCTTCATTTCTAGACTTTATTTGAAGTCGTTCATCCAGCATATTGAAATCTTCTTCATATCCTTCTTCCAGTCTCAACGTATTTATTGTTTGAGATAATGTGCCTTTTTCTTTCATTGTATTCGATTTTGTTTAAAGATTAAATTACGCTGATATGGCAGGATGTGCAAATACCGGCGCGTGTTTAGTATAAATTTAACGCAGGTTATTCCTCTTTGTCTTTATTGTTGAAATTAACCCATCCAAAAGGTATAACAAGAAAAATAAAAAGGTACCAGCCGGTTATCAATCCAACGATGGTTATAGTTGCTGCAAGAATGTAGAACCAATAAGATTTCAGGAAATTCATATATGGTGTTTTCTATTTAATAGTAAATAATACGTTTTATATTATAAATTTGAAGATAATCAAACAGATTAAGTTGTGAGAAGTATTTTTTCATTCGGATTAATCCGGCGGGATAACTACCTTAGCGTTTTTATATAATAATCGTTCAGAAATGAGAAACAATATTACCCTAAAAGAACTTGCCAAGCTGCTCAACGTTTCGGTCTCCACAGTTTCAAAAGCTTTAAATGACAGTCCGGAGATAAGTCAGAAGACCATTGAGCGGGTAAAAGAACTGGCAGCTTTACACAAATACCGACCTAACCCGGTTGCTGTAAATCTTAAAAGTAGTAAAAGCGGAACGATTGGAGTAATTATCCCGAACATTTCGAATTCATTTTTTGCCAGAGTATTATCAGGCATAGAGGCTAAAGCTCAGGAGGAAGGCTTACAGGTGATAACTTATATTTCTAATGAATCCCTTCCAAGGGAAAAAGAGATTGCAGAACTTCTTACTTCCGGAATAGTAGATGGCGTATTAGTGGCTATTTCTGAAGAAACGCAGAGGAAAAAAGAGTATGATCATCTTATAAATTTAGTAGAATACAATATTCCGTTAGTTCTGTATGATAGAACCAATTTGGATATTCCTGTAGATAAGATTGGGGTGGATGATGAGAAGAGTATTGAGGAAGCAACAGCGCTTTTGCTAGCTAAAGGAGTAAAAAAGATAGGTCTTGCAACCTCTATTCATCATTTAGGATTAGGGAAATTGAGAATAGCAGGATATAAAAAAGCCTTGCGGAGTGATGATGATTTTTTAATCGCAAATTCATCAAGATCTGAAGTATTGCGGGAGAAAACTGAAAAGCTGTTACTCGTAGATAAGGTCGATGCTTTGGTTTGTACAGATTTTGAAAGTACCATGCTTTCTTATCGTATAGCTCATGAAAACGGAATTAAAATACCTCAGGACCTGAAAATAATAGGATTTTTAGGTAAAGAACTGGCCACTCATTTGTCACCTTCTATCAGTTACATTGAACAATTCCCTGAAAAGATTGGAAGTAAGGGAATGGAATTACTAGTAAAGCGAATAAGAGGATATACAGAGTCAGGGCAAACTACAGAAAAAATAGTTCAAACCGAATTGGTTCATTTGGAAAGTACTGTGTTTTAAAGATACTTTGTGGACTTTTGCTCATCTAATCCTTTTAAAATCTTCAATAACATCTTTTAAATTGAAATTTACACCTTCTAAGTTGGGGATAAAAAATGGATGTAATATTTATATTACAGGAGTGATTTTCCTAGCATCTATTTTTTACTTCTGTTTTGGAATTTTTTTTGGTATTGATTTTACAGATAGTTTTTACCATATAAATAAAGCACAAGATCCTGTAGACGGCGTTTTTCCATTTACTTTTTTTTTAAGCTCCATATTGATACAATGGATCATGAATGTCGTTGGAGATGAATTAATAATCTTAAGATTTGTTCATTCATTCTGTTTAGTTTTTTCTGTTTTTATTCCTTTTATTATAGTAAGACCAAAAATTAGCCTATCAAAAATATTTTTATTTTGTAGTCTTGTTTTAGTATTATTTGCCCCTTTAAATTTTAATATTCTAAGTTATGACTCCTTTTCGTTATTTGTCCTTTCCTTAATTTTTGCTGTTTTAATACTGTTTTTTAAAAAAAGAAAACTATTTCAAATTGTTTTATTAGCCATTTTAGTCACGATTTCGATTTTACTGAGGCTGCCAAATATTTTGTTTGTACCCCTAATTTTTCTTTTTCTTCATTCTGGGAGGTTTAAATCATGGAAAAACGGATACTCCTTTTTACTGTTGGTCACATTATTCGCAGCTGGTGCGTATTACATGTATTACAACAATTTCCACGTATTCTCTAATTCGTCTGTTTCTTTTCCATTGGCGAAGTTCAAGTTGATGGTGGCAAGATATCTTAGGGATGGACTGACCTTAGTGGCTTTTACTGTTTTTCTTTCATTATCCTATCTAGCATTTCTTTATTTGGAAAAGAAAAGTAAGATTTTAGCATACATAACTGTAATTATTGTGCTCTCTTGCTTCGTTTGGTGGTTTATTTTATTTACAGATTATGCGAAGCATTATGCTTTCCTATTGTCCTCTATTTGTTTGTCTTTCATATTAATCAATTTAATAAAAGGTAGGACAAAGGAACAAACGATTTCTTTATTATTCTTAACTTTTATGATACTTTATCCAATAGGATCGGACACAGGATTATTAAAATCGTGCACAATTTTTTTATTGTTTCCTTTCCTTTATTGTACCAATAATTCGGAAGGAAATAGATTTTGGATTTTAATTTTAGTTTTATTAATTCCTTTCTCAATTTTAGAAAAATTATATGGAACTTATGAAGAGGAGCTAATTTATAAATTGGACACTACAGTGGAATTGCCTGGATTGTATCCCATTAAAACATCAGAAAAAAGGTATATGTTTCTAAAAGAAATTGATTTAAAAGTAAAAGATTTAAGGGAAAAAGGATTCCAGGTCTATTTCTATGGAAATAAGAGTCATATTTTTCATTATTTATATCCTGGATCTGATTTAAATCTGAAGTCTTTTTATCAACCGGTAAATGATTTGTCATTATATGGGGAAATGGAAAAAGAGTTGATACGGGAAGAAAATACAGCCGTTTTTTTGATTGATACTTATCCTGAAGACGGAGAGGTGTTGGAGAATAGCCTAATCGGGGATCAGCTTGAAAAATTAGGTTATTGGAAAGTTTCTAATAATTTTTTCATTCTTTATGAAAATTAGAAAATATATTTTTTTTCGCTGTATCAGTCTCTCGTCTTTTTTTGTATAGGGTTTTTAGTCTTTTAAATTTTTTAATTTTCTTTATGTCTATATTGCTTTAAGAAGATATTAGGAAAAAACATGAATTGAAATTATATCTTTGAGCAAAATTAATCACCAAAAGAACATACATGAACAGCAAACAATTTGAATTGCTTGATTCAAAAAAAGTTTTAATTACAGGCGGCGCCGGGTTCATAGGCTCCAATTTATGTGAAAAGCTCCTTGAGCTAAATAGTCAGGTCGTTTGCCTGGATAATTTTGCTACCGGAAGAAGAGAAAATTTATCGGCTTTTAAAAGCAACCCTAATTTTACTTTAATAGAAGGTGATATCAGGAACATAGAGGAATGTAAAAAGGCCGTTAACGGTGTGGATTACGTTCTTCACGAAGCTGCGCTGGGCTCTGTACCACGTTCTATAAATGATCCTATTACCAGTAATGAGGTAAACATTTCAGGTTTTCTCAATATGTTAGTTGCTGCGCGTGATGCAGGAGTTAAAAGGTTTGTCTATGCTGCTAGTTCATCTACTTACGGAGACTCTGAAGCGCTTCCTAAAGTAGAAGATAAAATAGGAAAGCCACTTTCTCCTTATGCCATTACTAAATATGTAAATGAATTATACGCCGATATTTTTCATCAAACTTATGGAATAGATACAATCGGATTAAGATATTTTAATGTGTTTGGAAGGAAGCAAGATCCCAACGGAGCTTATGCCGCTGTAATCCCAAAATTTGTAATGCAGTTCATGGATCATGAGAGTCCGGTTATTAATGGTGACGGAACCTATTCAAGGGATTTTACCTATATTGACAATGTAATTCAAATGAACCTGTTGGCTTTAACGACTTCAAATAATAAAGCATTAAATGGGGTATACAATACTGCTGTAGGTGATAGAACGAATCTGGTTGAGTTAACACAACTTTTAAAAGAATATCTTGCTGAATATGATTCAGAAATAGCAAAGGTTGAAGTGAAACATGGACCAAATCGTCCCGGTGATATACCTCATTCATTAGCTTCTGTGGATAAAGCGAAAAGCCTTTTAGGATATGATCCTCAATTCAAAATTGAAGATGGTTTAAAAGAAGCAGTTAAATGGTATTGGGGTAATCTTCGGTGATTTGAAAAGTTATATTAGGATTCCCAAAACGTATGAAGTGAAAATAGTACAGAAAGAAAATTAAATAATGAACGATAATAGAAAGATTGCAGTTATTGGTCTTGGGTATGTTGGCCTTCCTCTTGCGAGACTTTTTGCAACTAAATTTCCTGTAGTTGGATTTGATATAAATGAAAAAAGAGTAAAAGAACTTCAGGCAGGTGTTGACCACACAAAAGAAGTTGAAAGCGAGGTTTTGCAAAAGGTATTGGTAAAAGAACCTTCAGATGAAAATGGCTTGTATTGCTCAACTGATCTTAATGACATATCAAACTGTAATTATTATGTAATTACAGTACCTACTCCAGTAGATAAAAATAACCGTCCTGTCTTGACTCCTTTGTATAAGAGTAGTGAGACTGTAGGTAAAGTTTTGAAAAAAGGCGATATTGTAATTTATGAATCTACTGTTTACCCTGGAGCTACAGAAGAGCAATGTGTACCTGTACTTGAAAAAGTAAGTGGATTAAATTTTAATGAAGATTTTTATGTCGGTTATTCTCCCGAAAGGATTAATCCTGGTGACAAAGAACATACAGTTGACAAGATCCTAAAAGTTACTTCTGGTTCTACTCCTAAAACAGGGGAAAAGGTAAATGAGCTTTATGCATCGGTCATAACAGCCGGCACACATTTAGCGCCTTCTATTAAAGTGGCTGAAGCAGCAAAAGTTATTGAGAATTCCCAAAGAGATATAAATATTGCGTTTGTAAATGAATTAGCAAAGATATTCAATATGCTGGATATTGATACACAAGCCGTGTTGGAGGCTGCAGGGACAAAATGGAATTTTCTTCCTTTTAAACCTGGTCTTGTAGGAGGACATTGTATTGGAGTTGATCCCTATTACCTGGCGCAAAAAGCACAGGAAATAGGATATCATCCAGAGATAATTTTAGCAGGTCGCCGAATGAATGATAGTATGGGGCAGTATGTTAGCAGTGAAATTGTCAAATTAATGCTAAAAAAAGATCTTAAGGTTAAGGGATCAAAAGTATTGGTTCTTGGAATAACTTTTAAAGAAAATTGTCCCGATGTTAGAAACACCAAGGTAGTAGATGTTGTAAAGCATTTGAAGGATTATGGAACAGAAGTAACCATTTATGATCCATGGGCAGATCCGGCTGAAGTCCTACATGAGTACAATTTGACAACTACAGATTCATTGCCCCAGGAACAATTTGATGCTATCGTTTTAACAGTAGCCCATAATGAATTTCTAAGTTTGGATCTTTCTAGGTTAAAGTCAAAAAAATCTGTAGTATACGATGTTAAAGGGGTTCTGGGAAATGAATGTGACAAGAAACTTTAAATAAGTTCTGGTAGCACACTTAAACAAGTTATAATAATTTCACTTCTTTGCTCTTAAAATGAAGTGATGGGAGGGAATAAATTTTTTATCAAATGAAAATAAAGAATATCTGTTGTATTGGCGCAGGATATGTAGGTGGTCCTACGATGGCTGTTATTGCTCAAAAATGTACTAAAGTAAATGTCACTGTTGTAGATATTAACGAGAAGAGGATTGCGCAATGGAATGATCCTGATGTGGAAAGAATCCCGATTTATGAACCTGGACTTTCTGAAATTGTGAAAGAGGCCAGAGGGCGAAATCTTTTTTTCTCTACAGACGTGGAAAGTGCAATAGATAAGGCAGACATGATTTTTATTTCTGTGAATACCCCCACAAAAACCTATGGGATAGGGAAGGGAATGGCTGCAGATCTTAAATGGATAGAATTGTGCGCCAGACAAATTGCTAATGTGGCTAAAAATGACAAAATTGTTGTTGAAAAATCTACTTTACCAGTTCGTACGGCCGCTGCATTGAAAGATATACTGGACAATACCGGGAATGGTGTTAAATTCCAGATACTTTCGAATCCTGAGTTTTTGGCTGAAGGAACTGCAGTGAGCGATTTACAAAATCCTGATAGAGTGCTTGTTGGTGGTGATACAAATACAGCTGAAGGAAAAGAAGCTATGGAAGCCCTGGTTAGTATCTATGCTTCCTGGGTGCCACGGGAAAACATTCTTACAACAAATGTCTGGTCTTCTGAACTATCAAAACTGACCGCAAATGCTTTTTTGGCTCAGCGAGTTTCCTCAATTAACGCCATGTCCGAGTTGTGTGAAAAGACTGGGGCAGATGTGCAGGAAGTAGCAAAAGCTGTGGGAATGGATAGTAGGGTAGGACCAAAATTTTTAAAAGCTTCGGTTGGTTTTGGAGGTTCCTGTTTCCAAAAGGATATTTTGAACCTCGTTTATATAGCCAAATCTTTTGGACTGGAAGAGGTCGCAGATTACTGGGAGCAGGTAATAAAAATGAACGACCATCAAAAAAGAAGGTTTGCCGCCAATATGGTGAGGAAGATGTACAATACAGTTTCGGGAAAACGAATTGCTATCCTTGGATGGGCATTTAAGAAAGATACTAATGATACCAGGGAATCTGCAGCAATTTACGTTACAGATTACCTTCTTAATGAACAAGCAGAAGTGGTTGTCTACGACCCCAAAGTGACTGAAGAGCAAATCTTTTCTGATTTAAATTACCTTGGCACTCGAAGTAATGAAGAAAATCGAAGCATGGTGACCGTCGTCAATTCCCCAATGGAAGCTTGTAAAGATTCCCATGCCATTGCTGTACTTACGGAATGGGATGAGTTCAAGGAGCTTGATTGGAAGAAGATCTATGGGGATATGTTGAAACCAGCATTTTTATTCGACGGAAGAAGATTGTTAGAACCTGCAACAAAAAAGGAAATAGGATTTGATTTTTATGCTATTGGAAATTAACGATAAGTGGTAAGGGTGTTAACTTGTATTGCTTTTTTAAAAAAGAAGAAAAAAACTACTACAAATGATAAAGATTAATAAGAATTTACAAATAGCTATAGAAGCGGCTATCGCTGCTGGTAAAGCAATTATGGAAATTTATGAAAATAAAGATTTTGAGGTAGAAGAAAAAAAAGATAGCTCCCCTTTGACCATTGCAGACAAAAAATCCAATGAAGTCATTAATAATTTTTTGATTCCCACTAATATTCCAGTAATAAGTGAAGAAAATAATCAGGTTGATTTTAAAGAAAGACAAAGCTGGAACAAATGCTGGATTGTTGATCCATTAGACGGAACAAAAGAGTTTATAAAGAGAAATGGTGAATTTACAGTAAATATCGCTTTAGTTGAAAATGGGGCACCAATAATTGGGGTAATTTTTGCGCCGGCAATTAACTACTTATATTTTGGAAATACCAAAGACAGTAAAGCTTTTGTATGCGAAACTTCAGGAAAGGATGGAGTTGATGATATTTTAAAGAATGCACAACTGCTCAATCCATCAAAAGCAGATTCTGTTCTAAAAATTGTTGGAAGCCGATCCCATATGAATGAAACCACCCTGGCATTTATAGAAAAGAAAGAGAAAATGTTTCCGGGAGAGGTAGAAATTGTATCTAAAGGTAGTTCCCTAAAATTCTGTTTGGTTGCCGAAGGCAGTGCGCACATTTATCCACGTTTTGCTCCTACAATGGAATGGGACACTGCTGCTGGACAGGCAATTTGTGAAGCAGTTGGAATAAATTCAATATGGACAGATACAGGTGATAAAATAACCTATAACCGAGAAAACCTTTTGAATGGTCATTTTATAGTTTCTAATGAAGGATAAGTCTTATAAAAGACATCTCGCAAAAACTTTTACCTGGAGGGCAGTTGGAACTATAGATACTATACTGTTGTCCTGGTTAATTTCAGGAAATCCTTACACAGGTTTGCAAATCGGATTATCAGAGGTAGTCACAAAAATGATTTTTTATTACCTTCATGAAAGACTTTGGTTTAAGGTTAAAGTAGGTGTTAAAAAAAATGGACATGATAGCAGAAAAAGACATATTGCAAAAACAGTTTCATGGAGGATCGTAGGAACGACTGATACAATGTTATTGGCATGGTTGATCACAGGAAACCCTCTCACAGGCTTGAAGATTGGAGCGGCAGAGGTGGTTACTAAAATGGTGCTATATTATTTCCATGAGAGAACATGGTATAAAATAAACTATGGTCTGGCAGATAGAAGAAGTAAGGATGAAGTACCGGAAAATAAATAAATTAAATTTAATTAACAGATACGTTTAATATTTACAGTAATAAATTTAAGGTCATAGCATAGATGGAAAATGTAATAAAACAAGATTATCAAATTTCTAAAGGCGACAGAAATAGTCAAAACGGCCATCAATCTTTTGTGCTATGGTTTACTGGTTTATCGGGATCTGGGAAATCAGCTATTGCGAACCAACTAGAAAAAAAATTGTTCGATAGAGGTGTTAAAACTTATTCTCTAGATGGAGATAATATTCGGAGTGGGTTAAATAAAGAACTAACTTTTTCAGAAGAAGACCGGCATGAGAACAATAGGAGGATAGCCGAAGTGGCCAAACTCTTTTTGGAGGCGGGTATAGTAACCATTGCTGCATTTATATCACCACTTCAAAGAGATAGGGATATAGCTAAAGAAATAATAGGCAAAAATAATTTTATCGAAATTTTTGTAAATACACCAATCAACGTGTGTGAAGAACGGGATGTGAAGGGGCTTTATAAAAAAGCTAGGCAAGGAGAAATAAAAAATTTTACCGGTATAGATGCTCCATATGAAACTCCTCAGCATCCAGATATTGAATTAAAAACCGAACATGAATCAGTGGAGGAATCTGTAGAAAAGATTTTGCAGGAAATAGAATCAAAACTAAAACAATAGAATGAGCAAATACTATCTCAATTATCTTGATGAACTGGAATCAGAAGCCATTTATATCCTACGGGAAGTTTGGGCACAATTTGGAAATCCTGTTATACTTTTTTCGGGTGGAAAGGATTCTATTCTAGTTACTCATTTAGCAAAAAAAGCTTTTTATCCTTCCAAAATCCCTTTTGCATTAATGCATGTGGATACTGGACATAATTTTCCTGAAACCATAAAGTTTAGAGATGATCTTGTAGAATCATTGGGAGTGAAACTTATTGTAGGTTCTGTTCAGGATTCGATCAATAAAGGACGAGTTTCCGAAGAAAAAGGAAAAAATGCAACCCGGAATGCTTTACAAATCACTACTCTTTTGGATGCCATTGAGGAGAATAAGATAGATTGTGCCATAGGTGGGGGTAGAAGAGATGAAGAAAAAGCCAGGGCAAAAGAACGATTCTTTTCACATCGTGATGATTTTGGTCAGTGGGATCCAAAAAACCAACGTCCGGAATTATGGAATTTACTTAATGGAAAACATTTTGAGGGAGAACATTTTAGAGCTTTTCCAATCAGTAACTGGACCGAAATGGATGTTTGGAATTACATTAAAAGAGAGGGTATAAGTATTCCTTCTTTATATCTTGCACATGAAAGAAAAGTGGTTTGGAGGAGTAATTCATGGATCCCTGTTTCTGAATTTATTAAATTGGAAGAAGGGGAAGAGGTTGTTACTAAGAAAATAAGGTTCAGGACTTTGGGTGATATCACTATAACGGGGGGGATAGAATCTGAAGCTGACAACCTTGAAAAAGTAGCTCAGGAAGTTTCTACAATGAGAAGGACAGAGCGTGGTGATCGTTCAGATGATAAGAGGTCAGAGACGGCAATGGAAGATAGGAAGAAACAAGGATACTTTTAATTACATTGAAAATCTGACTTTTTGAAGAGGATTAACATGGAAAATGAAAACCCCAGAATTAAAATTAACATGGAAATAAACAACAATCAATTACTGCGATTTACCACAGCCGGAAGTGTGGATGATGGGAAAAGTACACTTATAGGAAGACTTTTATATGATTCTAAATCAATTTTTGAAGATCAGCTTGAATCCATTACAAAAACCAGTGCGAAAAAAGGACATGAAGGGGTCGATCTTGCACTTTTCACAGATGGTTTAAGGGATGAAAGGGAGCAGGGAATAACTATAGATGTAGCTTATCGCTATTTCACCACTCCCAAACGAAAATTTATCATAGCAGATACTCCCGGCCATATTCAGTATACTCGAAATATGGTAACAGGAGCTTCTACGGCTAATGCGGCGGTAATTTTGATCGATGCCCGGCATGGTGTTATTGAACAAACCAAACGACATTCTTTTATAGCTTCAATATTAAATATTCCGCATTTAATTGTATGTGTTAATAAAATGGATCTGGTTGAATTTTCTGAAGAACGCTTTAATGAGATCATAACTCAGTTTGAAGAATTTTCTTCAAAGTTAGTCATGAAGGATGTGCGGTTTATTCCTATAAGTGCCTTATTGGGGGACAATGTGGTAAACCGTTCTAAAAAAATGGAATGGTATCAGGGAGGAACTTTACTGAATATTCTTGAAACACTTCATATAAGCAGTGATATAAATAAAATAGATGCCCGATTTCCGGTACAGACAATTTTGAGGCCCCAAAATGAGGAATTCCGGGATTATAGAGGGTATGCCGGGAGGGTTGCCAGCGGGATCTATCGTGTCGGGGATGAAATAGCTGTCTTACCCTCTGGTTTTATTTCGCGAATCAAATCGATGAATGCCGGAGATCAGCAGATAAAGGAAGCCTACGCTCCAATGTCTATAGCCATGACTCTTGAGGATGATATAGATGTTGGTAGAGGTGATATGATTGTAAGAAAAAATAATCAGCCGGAACCTTCTCAGGAGTTTGATGTAATGTTAAGTTGGTTAAGCAATGAGCCAGCAAAACCGAGGACTAAGTACATAATCCAGCACACTTCTAAAGAAGAACGTGCCATAATTAAGGATGTGGTATATAAGATGAATATAAACACTTTCGAACGTGATAATGAAGATAAGAATTTAACCATGAATGACATTTCCCGTGTCAAGATCAGGACGACCCGAAGATTGATGCTGGATTCTTACCGGGACAACAGGAATACAGGAAGTATTATCTTAATAGATGATTCAACCAATGAAACTGTAGCTGCAGGAATGGTGGTGTAATTTTTTGAAACTTTAAAAATTGCTGTTAAGGATATAATCGAAATTTAGTTGAGGCTATATAAAAACCAACTAGATTCTTATTTAAGAGTAAATTTTATCTTAAAATAATATTAAAATTAGCGTATTCCCGTGCAATATTGCTAGAAGCCTCTATCTTTGGGTGAATTTTATTGATTATATGCGCCTCAGGAATTGAGAAGATCATCCTATCATTTAGGTTTAAGTGGTTGCCAGATCTTTCTCCACCTTTCTTTTAATTAAGAATAAATAGAAGGGCGCCTTGAAAGCTAAATATCAATTGAAAACTAAGGTCATAAAAAAGCTGAAGGTTTTTTAGAAGTATAGATAAAACATCAAAATGAAGTTTAAAGGTAAGATATTGGTTACCGGTGCAGCCGGATTTATAGGTTTTCATTTAGCAAAGAAACTGGTAAAAGAGGGCTATGAAGTAATTGGTTTGGACAACATCAATGATTATTACGATGTTAATTTGAAATATGATAGATTAAAATCCCTGGGAATATTGAGGAATGCTGCTTCTGAATATAACCTGCTTGCTGAAAGTGAAAACTCTACAGGTTTTAAATTCATAAGAATGAACTTGGAAGATAGGGAGAACCTTCCGAAATTGTTCGAAAGAGAAAAATTTGATTTGGTTTGCAACCTTGCCGCACAGGCAGGGGTTCGTTATAGCCTTGAAAATCCTGAAGTTTATATTGACAGCAATGTAGTGGGGTTTTTAAACTTATTGGAATGCTGTAGGAACCATCATATAGCAAGATTGATTTATGCTAGTAGCTCTAGTGTATATGGACAAAACTCAAAAGTCCCTTTTTCTACAGAAGATCGAGTGGACCATCCCATTAGCCTTTATGCGGCTACGAAAAAAAGCAATGAATTAATGGCATATACCTATAGCCATTTGTACAATATCCAAACTATAGGACTTCGTTTTTTTACCGTTTATGGGCCGTGGGGCAGGCCAGATATGGCTATGTTCCTATTTACAGACGCAATTAGCAAAGGCGAGCCTATTAAAGTGTTTAATAGTGGTAACCTAGAGAGGGATTTTACATATATTGATGATATTGTTGCTGGTATTGTGGCAGTGATAGAAAAGAAAAATATCAATAATAGTGAAAAATATTCTCTTTTTAATATTGGCAACAGCAAACCGGTAAAGCTCCTTGATTTTATTGATCAAATCGAAAAAAAATTAGGCAAAGAAGCAAAAAAGGAAATGCAGCCAATGCAACCAGGTGATGTGGAAAGAACCTGGGCAGATGTCTATTCGTTAAAGAAAGAATTCAATTACAATCCGTCAACCTCAATAGAAGAGGGTGTAGGTCGTTTTGTTGAATGGTTTAAGTCTTATTACAATCAAAAATAATTAAAGCAATGAATGTATTGATAACAGGTGGCGCTGGTTTTATAGGCTCCCATGTTGTTCGGCTTTTTGTGAGAAAATATCCTGAATACCAAATTTTCAATCTAGACGACCTTACCTACGCCGGTAACCTTGAAAATTTAAAGGATATAGAAGATGCTGAAAATTATCATTTTCTAAAAGCAGACATCAACAATATATCTGAAGTACAGCAGCTATTTCAAAAATATCAATTTGATAAAATTATTCATTTGGCGGCTGAATCCCATGTAGATAGATCTATCCATGATCCTTTATCTTTTGTGAAGACAAATGTTATTGGAACCATGAACCTTCTCAATGCAGCAAAAGAAATATGGGTGGATGATATGGTCGACAAATTGTTCTTTCATATAAGTACAGATGAAGTTTATGGGACGTTGGGTGAAACTGGATGGTTTACAGAAAATACTTCTTATGACCCTAATTCTCCATATTCTGCTTCAAAAGCAAGTTCAGATCATTTTGTGAGGGCCTATGGGGAAACTTATGGCATTCCCTTTATTATTTCAAACTGTTCCAATAATTACGGTCCCAACCAGTTTCCGGAGAAATTGATCCCATTGTTTATCAATAATATTGTAGATAAAAAACACCTTCCAGTATATGGTGACGGAAATTATACGAGAGATTGGCTTTATGTGGAGGATCATGCACAGGCAATAGATTTGGCTTTTCATGAAGGAAGAAATAAATCCACCTATAATATAGGTGGATTTAATGAATGGAAAAATTTGGATCTGGTAAAGCTATTGTGTAAAATTTTGGATACAAAGCTTGATAGGGCCGAGGGTAGTAGCGAAGAATTGATAACCTACGTGAAAGATCGTCCAGGCCATGACAAGAGATATGCTATTGATGCGTCAAAGATCAATTCTGAGCTTGGCTGGAAACCTTCAGTAACATTTGAAGAAGGTTTGGAAAAAACGGTTGATTGGTATTTGAATAATGAAGTTTGGTTGAAAAATGTGACTTCTGGGACTTATCAGCAGTATTATGAGAAGCAATATGCAGGATAAAGCAATTTATTTCGCAGAAA
>JACLAD010002857.1_pt1 | contig 67019 bp, 68 predicted proteins | sample 8027901 | NCBI WGS metagenome assembly JACLAD01 (sample SAMN15725071, study PRJNA655200) | protist metagenome | isolation source: fluorescence activated cell sorting (FACS) single amplified genomes of... | place: Spain: Blaines Bay Microbial Observatory, Mediterranean Sea | collected 2016-07-05 | reverse complement strand
CATGCCCTTGGCAAGTTCCAATATCCTGCTGCCATAGCGTACAGTTAATTCGACAGTACCATCCGCACCCACACGCCACCAACGCAGCACACGTTTACTCACTTCAACTGTACGCAGTTCACCACTATCGTCTGCAACAGTGCGTACACTAATCTGTTTATAGTTGGGATTTTTAGCCAGCTGTATCTGCTCACTTATACCGGCAGCAAGCTTGACTCTGCGTTGTAGGATGGGATTGTTTGGGTTGTTTCGCTTATACCGTGTCAGCTTCAGTGTCTTCAGTAGCTCCATCGTTGCCTCCTTATTAGCAAGTGTTCACTAGTATTGTGTGTTCACTTGTGGAGATGGACAACCGGAAATTATCAAGAATGGATTCTAAGAGTGTGGAAATAATAGTAATTATCAAGATTGATCCTTAAGAGGCCCTTTTCGGACGATGATCAAGCTGATTTGGGATAACAATTACCACCCGAATCTGATTAACAATAGATTTTTCTAGTGGATGGGAATAAGTTTATAATTAAAAAAAATAGAATCCTTGTGCTATGAATTCGGAGTGGTGCAAATGATTTTCTTGCCAAGTAAAACGCAAAGATCGATTCGTATCTACAGTAACACTTTGCCCAAAGCTCCACAAAGTTTCGTTACCATCAATACCCCACTGCAAAGTACGGTATTCCAATCGACTTCTCCAATTGATATCCCAGCTAAAAAGTCCTCCCACACTCAAACCTGGAGCGATGTCAAAGTAATTGGTTTGAGTATTATATCTATGTCGTAATTCTAATTCTGCTAATAAATACCAAATTGCTTTTTCTTTCTGCTTCACTGCTCTACTGGAGCCGATACCTGCGTTAACCAAAAAATCTCTACAATGGAAACATTGATCGTTGATTTGAGATGCTAAATTTACTTTCCAGGCTAGTTGACTAAATATATCATCGCTCAGTGCAAGAGAGTAAATTTCTAAAATTTTGAAATCTCTGAGTTGCCATAAACCATTTTTAGGATAATGTCGTAAGTGAGTATCAAAAACTGTGATTTGAGCTTGTTCTTGGTATCCTGATAAAGGATCAAGTAAATCATGATAGGATGGGCGTAAATTAATGGAATTAAAAAAATTGTTCGCGCTTTGACCAAAGCCAACACCAATCCGGGAAGTTCGATGTCCAATTTCGGGTGTAAAAACTGGATTCGGTACCTTTGTTAGTGTGGAAGGCCGACTAATTCGACTCCGTGCACGGAGAATATTATGTTGTTTTCCTAACCAAAAAGGACGATTGTCTATATCGTCAACACTTCGATATTGTAATATTTCCGAAGCAACTTCCATTAGTTGAGACTTACTAGCTACTGAGATTGAACCTAACAAGGTCTCGACATCTTCCAAGGAAGCTACCTCTAGTAAGCTCAAGATACGCTTACGTTCTCTTTCCGATAATTGTTCATAATGGTAAAGAATTTTTGTCTGACGTGATGGTCTAAAATATACACTTTCAACTAAACCCGGTTGTTCTTGTACCAGTCTCAGTGTTTCTACAGGAGTCGCCCAAAGCCAAAAATCCTGACGGAGCTGCAGCTGAGGATTGGCAATCTCCAATAGCGATAATAAATGGTAGGAACAGTTCTCATCAAAAAAATAATAATCAAACGAAGTTTGGCCAAGTTCCCACAAATGTCGAATTAGTCGTTGGATCTGTTCAGGTGTTAAATTTAATTTATATTCAAATAAATCTCTGTTTTCCCAATCATTGTAGTCTCTGACCATTAAGTAATACGGCGTTAATGAAAAATATCCATTAAGATAGCCAAACGCTCCTCTGACTACATACTCCAAGCCTAAGATATCTTCAATATCTGCTGCGTAATTGATCGCATAATCAAGTAATTCGTTGCCTTCAGCAGTTGTTTCCTGATCAATGCGAAGCAAAGTATGACCGAACATCGAAGACGGATTACTGAGATAATAAGAAGAAAAAACAAGCGTGATCGATTTTGGCCGTAGTGATCCAAGCCCTTTTGCAAATCGATCACATGCCACAATAGGTAATGATTCCTTTGGAATACTTAACTGCTCACGTAACCAATAAGTTCTTTCCGGAAAAGCGCAAAGTGTTGGTTCCTGTGTCCTAGCAACTGGCTCAGTCGTAAACATAAATTTCAAAGTTGCAAATAACTCACTGCGAGGATTACTTTTGCCGTCCGATGCTAAGAAGAAATTTCTACTATCTGCTTCACTGATCCAGTCACTTTTCTGTGGGTCAAAATGAAGCAATAGTTGCCAATAGCGTTCTTTCCAGAGCTGCTTTGTCTCAGCTAGAGAAATTGATTTCTCTAAGATAATTTGGGGATTTGTTCCAGCAATAATATCTTGCTGATAAGCAAAGAAAATAAGAGGAGAGAGAAGGAGGGTGAGCAAACGGTTGAGTTTGCTCGCAAGTCGTCTAAAGGACACCTAGTAAATTATCGTGTAATTTTCTGAGCAAGTTCTTGATTCAATGACACTACCAACTGCTGAGGAGTAGTATCTATCGATTCAAATAACTTATCGTACCTTCGCTGTGTCAGTGCAAAAAAATTATCTTTCTCTGAACTGGGTACTTCCAGTAAGGTTGCTAATGAATTGAGATATTCTCCTTCGCCAGCTGCCATTTCATTACGTAGATTATCAAAGTTTGCTTCCACGAACATATCAACTTTCCGCTCATCCATTACAAAACCATCGCTCTTACAGCCAGAGGTTCCTGAGGTGATGCTGTATGCTTGACCTGATGAAGTGTTGGTTGTGTAGGCGAACAACTGTCCCATTGTAGATTTGGGTTCAATTAGCTCTGTACCAACACCGCAACCTGGCCCTTTATCATTTGCCCATGCCAGGGTAGAAAACACCATTGATGAAAAAATTAACGAAGCAAATTTTTTTGCCATGAAAATCTCCTTTTAAAAAATTAACTTTTTACTTATCAGAACAGAGTCTCTCCCTTGTCGAATCAGAACAGAGACTCCCCCTTTGGAATGCAATATTTACACCCTAGGCTTTTCTCGATAGCGACAGCAACTGACAGATCGATAGGACTGGTTCAGAGACATTCCTCTCGATTTCAATAGGAAAAGTCTGTTAACACGAAATGTACTTTCTGATTTAGCTTCTCACAGTACCTTTCACCCACAGTATCACTTGTCTTTCTTCTTCCTTTCTCTCGTTGTTAATGCTCCCCTCAGCTGTGTAGCTGATATTCCATAATCCTTGCAAAGCTTTCTCACTTTCTTCACCACTTCAGCTTTATCCTCTTTCACCTTCTGCTTCTTCAATTCAGCTAGTTTCTTCTCAAGTTCATCAATCTCACCCATACTCATCTGAGCAAAGTCAATGTCATTTGCTTTTGCCATGTTGCTACCATGTCCTAGTTTTAAAAAGCGTTTGCTATGAATCAGCATTTGTTCTGTACTTCACATAGCCTGTCAGTCCCACAAAATTCTACAGTTTTTCGCTGTCTACCGTAGCAGTCTCACACATTTGTCTACACTAGCTCAAACAGCACGTTGATTTGGCAACGCAGCTTGCGGCTCCACTGCTGCTAACTGTTGTTGTTGCTGCCTAAACTTACCATCGTCATCCACACCTGCTTGCTTCTGCTTGCCTGACGCTGCTGGCTTTGGCATGTCCACGTAGCGTTTCACCCACTTTGTTCTTGGTATGGGTACTGTCTGCTTCACCTGCTTCACTTGAGGTGCTGCCTGCTTTCGTGCTTGGGCAACTACAGATGCGCTTGTGCTCAGCATCAGCTGCAATATCTCCAAACGCAGTTGCCAATCAGCTTTCTCCGTTTCAATTCGTATCACCTCCAATGCCTGCTGTATTCCTGTGAGTATATTACTCATCTGTATTCTCCTGCATGTCTAAACCATGTGGAGTAAAATCACCACCCAAAAACTCTAAGTACTCCATGCTTTCATACCGCAAACAGATATTTTTCAGCTGCAGAACCCCTTTCATGCTGCCAACCATACCTCCGCTTCCTCATTTATCGTGTTGTGGCACTCTCTACTTAGTTCTAGGAACTGCTTGCCAAGTTGTCTGTGCTGAACTGTGTCTCGCATTTGTTTTCCATAGTATTGCAGCTTGCTGGCACAGATTGCCACACTGCCTGTGCTCGCTCCCACACCCTTAAATCTCAACCCACGAGCGTAGCTCTCACTCCTACCCAACCAATCCCTGCTAAACTCTGCTTCATTTGCCACTGCTCCAATTGTCTTCAGCAGTGCATATACCTCTGTCAAAACCATTCTCTGCATGTTTTCTCCTCGTGTTGCTAAATAACAGTAGCAGCCATCTATCTGCTGCTGTTTTTATTTAGCGGAGGATTGAGATGACACATACTGAATGGCAAAGGGTAGCTGCAATACGTCAACAGGGTGCGGTTTGGACACGGCAACAACAATTTTGGCTGTTTGGCACTTGTACGTATGTGGATGGTACAGCAGTTACTAAACAGCAGTGTGTACGAAATGCTCAGCGTTTCTTTAATAACTTGGATAGGAGTGTATTGGGAAGGCAGCTGTATAGGGAGAATACCAGATTGCCACGCTTGGTGTATGTAGAAACGGGTAGATTTCGTGTTAACACGCACATCCATTTCTACATTAGCGGCTATACCTGGCAACACTACAGGAGAATTTGGCAAACAGCTGAAAAGTTATGGGGTGAACAGATAGATGGTGCTAGGGATTGTGTTGTACAGGACAACTTGGGTGCAGATAGGGTACCCACAGGATACTGTTGGAAGGAATTTGATGGGTTAGTAGCGGAGACACTACTAACAGAGTGCTGCTATCTGCTAACACTTACTGAGCTACACTAGACAAGGACGCTGCCCATACTTAGTGTATATGGAAAAGGGGAACTGGGCTGGATCACAGCTATGTTCTCACGTGTCTACTTTTCCACACACATTTCCAAATACATTTCTAATCTAACTTCCATTAACGTTTTCACAAATACTTTCACAATTAGTTCATCAAAACTTTCAATTTCAAACATATCTTTACCAATTATTTACTACAAAATAAATGTAAGAAAATAAGTAAATCTCAACATTTCACTATAAGTCACTGTTATCAAAAACAATCATTTCCTAATCAATTTCATTGTCCTCAATATATGTAAGACTTTATAATTATATTATGAAAACATTACATTTATGGGAGACAACATGGCACAAGCGAAGACACTGACAAAAGCAGAATTGAAGAGACTATTTGATGTGACTAGGAGCTGCAGCAGATATGCAGTACGTGATTTGACGATGCTACAGCTGACACAATACTGTGGTATGCGTGTTGGGGAAGTTGCTGCACTAAGGATCGCAGATGTAGTGGATGAGAATTACAAGGTACGAGTAGAGATTGTGCTTGCTGCTGCTATAACCAAGAGCAAGCGAGCACGTAGGATATTCGTTCCACGTCAAATGCACAGACAGCTTCAGCAGTACATCAACACACTACCATCAACACTCACGCCTAACTCATACCTGTTTAGCACACAGAAGCAGTCACACTTCACAGCAAACTCAGCAGCACAGCATTAACAGAGACTGTATGCACAGGCAGCAATATCAGGTGCAACCAGTCACAGTGGTAGGAGAACTTGGTTGACGGAATTGAGCAGCAAGGGAGTTGGTGTGCGAGTACTAGCGGAGATGGCAGGGCATGCGAATATACAGACAACCCAGCGCTATATTGACGTTAATGATGAGCAGATGCGCTGTGCGACTGAATTGATTTGAGAGAAAAGTACGTTAACACGTTTTATGGGAGCGAATTCTGATTTGTTTTAAGAGTAATTTTTCACTAGGGTTGGTATCATTCAAAAGAGCATGTTTGCTACCATAGCCCTAGCATATCTTGATTACCATGAATTGGTTATCTAGTAAATTTACAGAGCTCGATACAGCGTTACCATTTCTTCTAACGTTTTCACACTTTGATCATCAATTCCTTCAGCATCTAAATCTGGATAATCTACGGTGATTTCACCGTTGGTATCTTTCACTGTTAGTTGTATAAAAAATCCTTTTCTTTCACTAGTTATCCTACTTGGATTTTTTGGTAGACTGGCATGGAAATTTATATCCATCTTCTCACCAACCTGCCACTCCACATTTACTAGGAATTGATTTTCACCTGATAACTTTATTAACTCTTCTTTTTCCTCTTCTTCCAAAAACGTTAGATAGTCCCTACTGTCTTTGCTCAACAGATCGAAAGTCTCTTGGAAACGTTCTCCTTCTTGATAACTACTTATTAACTTACGCTTAACTGCAACACTCAGCAGAGAAATCTTTTCATCAAGTCCAGATTTTTCCATCCAATATCTTGATAGAAACTGGATAGCCTCACTCAGTCTCTCCCTCTTTTCCATATCACCTTTCTATATCACTTCAATTGTCCCATCTTCCCTTCGTATGTAATCTGCCATTGCGGCTGTCTTCCGCATTTCATCATTCAAGTGCCAATATGTTTTCTCGATCATGGCGATACTCGTTCCACACATGTCAGCAACCTGTCTGAAACTCAATCCTGCCATAATCATCTGCGTAATCATAAAGTGCCTCAAGCTGTAAGGAACTATTCCTCTCTCTGCATAATCATTTATCTTTGCCTCTATTAGCATTGCATTGAAATGCTTATATATATTTGTATTTTTTAATTTCTCTTTTCCATTCATACTAAAGATTAAATCTTCTTTTTTTCTATTTTCAAATATTTCAGCAAGCCTCTCAAAGTACTGTCCATTTCTACACAGAACTGTCCTGCTTTTTCTGACTTTGCTTGTTTCTGCTCGTACATTCATCCGAGCCAATTTTATCTCACTCCCTGTTTTATCCTTATGTCTTTCAATTACAACATCATCCCATTTCAGCTGTTTTAGCTCACCAATCCTCAATCCACTGTTAGTAGCAATCAGCACAAAGTGTTGAACTAATTTTCTACAGCGCAGTTCATCTTCATCAATTTTTTTATTTGTTCTTGAACAGTACGTTCGCATTGCTCTATACAATCTCTCGTACTCTTCATTTGATAGTATTTGTCTTCTTACTGCATCAACTCTATCATCAATCTTTTTGATTTTTTTAAATTCAAATCCATCAATACTTGTTTCTCCTTCTTTATATAGCCACCGCATACAGGCATTTATGCTTACTTGCTCCCCTTCAACTGTTGTTTGCCTAATTTTTCCTGCTGTCTTTTTCATTCTAAACTCATAATATTTCTCACAATCTGTCCTTCTCAATTCTCTCAATTTCTTCCTTTTTCCAACATACTCCACCCAGTGCTTAATATGTGTTTGCAAAGCTAAATATCTTTCACGCACTATGTTACCTATTTCCCAATCCTTTCTTCTCGCTTCCAAATATTTTTCTGCACCCTCTTTTGCTGTGAGACTGAAGAATGTTTTTCCCTGCCTCAGGTTTGCATAGAAATCTAGGTAAGTATCTTTTGCTAATTCTACTGCTGTAGCTCTACTTGTAGTCTTTAGACTTCTTCTTACATAGCGCTTCTCTTTAGCTAACCACATTCGAAAATGCCAATATTCACCTCGCTTGTATATGCAAGCGTCCTCAAATATAGCTATTTCATTTTCGCTAAAGTTCTTTTTCTTTAGTGCCATTCCGCCTCAAAAACTTGTAGAATTCAGCAATCAACGTTTCGTGTGACTTTTTGTGCAAGTCTAACTAATTTCTCTAATAAATTCAGCCATAATTATTTATGTGTAAGTTTTGTGAATTATTTTTATTATTTAAAATCAATATTTTATAAATTATAAATTGCATTGGCTATACAAATGAAAGATTTAATCCACTGAGTTCAACTCCCTACCTTGCCTCAGACCCATTCATGATGCTGATTCATAGAGCTAAGAATGGGAAGCATTATCTCTGCACAACGAAGCTTTGCCTATAAACAAAAATGAAGGAACAGATTCAAGAGTTGCTTAACGACCTGCGCTCCTGGCGCTTCTGGTACACTTTGCTGATGATGGTGATTGGCTGTGCCATCTTCGGCGCTGTGGTGAACGCAATTCTTGTCCCCCAGAATTATTTCGCTGGCGGTGCAACTGGTCTGGCCCTGTTGATTTATTCGCTCACTGACCAGATATCTTTAGGAATTCTATATGCCTTGATCAACATTCCAATCTTCATTGTTGGCTTTAGAGAGTTTTCCCTGCGCTATATTGTGCTAAGTCTCTGCGGAATGCTGATCTATTCTCTGGCACTAGAGTGGATTCATGTACCCATTGAGGCGAAGGATCCCTTGACAGCCGCAATTTTGGCGGGTGTTCTCAATGGGGTCGGAGCTGGAATCTATTTGCGACTCGGTGGGTCCATTGGAGGAATGGATATTCTCGGCACAGTTCTAAAAAAACGTTTCGCCATCCCAATTGGTACAACCTTCAATGTGATCAACCTGACCGTTCTGAGCGCCAATGCAGTACTCTATAATTTGGACATTGCGCTCTACACCGGAATCCACATGTTTGTATTTTCCTGGGTCATGCAGCGTGTACTGACGGGTTTTTCACAGCGTAAGTCGGTCTTCATCATCACAGAACATCCTGAAGAGGTTGTGCACCAAGCCATTCGTAAGATTGACCGAGGAGCCACCTACTTCCTTGCTGAAGGATCGCATTCTCACGCTTCAAAACGAGTTGTTTACACTGTAATCAATTTATTGGAACTTGGGCGTCTCAAGCAACATCTCTTCGAAACAGATCCCGATGCCTTCGTTGTCGTGAATGATACCGCGGAAGTGATTGGGACTCGCTTCCTGACCTGGGAAGATGAAGGTTTCAAACGTCGTCCCTGAAGGATGCCACCAATCACAATGCACTGAAGAGCAACCTTCCACCCATCCCCAGTAGGGTGAGATGACTGATATCGTAAAAGATCTGGTCACTCATGTTCTGATTTAGCCACCTGCCAATCAACACACCTACCGGAATCACTAGCACCAGCCACAAAGAGATTTGAATCGTCTCTCCTGTAAAGATGCCAATTTCCATGTAAAAGGGGATCTTGGCGATATTGATTACAAAAAAATAGACGCTCAATGTACCAACAAATGCTTGCCGAACTAGTCCATGAGGTAGCAGAAAAATCTGGGCAGGGATCCCACCGGAAAGCGATACAAAGCTAGAGACCCCCGACAGACCACACCAAACAAACCCTCTTTGCCAGATTCTCTGTGCTACTAGTGCAGCAATCTCAGCCGAAGAGCGGTTACCTGGTCGTACGCGACGCCAGCCATAGTTCATCGCCGTGATAATAGCAATCAGTCCAATCAGCGACGTCAGTAGGCGATCACTTAGGTAATCAAAAAGTAGCCAACCAAGCAACTGTCCGAGAAGGCCAAAGCCACACATGATCATCAGAATTCGACGATCCAACATGCGGCGCCAAATGTACACTACCCACACATCTGTTATCAAAAACAAGGGTAGCAAAACACCCAGAGCAATCTTGGGAGGTAAAACAAAAAGGAGCAGCGGTAAACTTAGGGATCCCAAAGCTCCCCCAAAGCCAGACTTGGAGATGGTCACCGCCAACACTGCTAGCCCAGCCATGACCCAAAAGAACGCCGGTGAGGACACTAAAATCTCAAAACCATCAATGGAGGTCATACCGTACTCGGAGAAGGTAAATCGTCACTTCAGAGCGTGGGTATCACTTACTCTGATTTTTGATCAAGAATCCTAAGGTTGGACTTGTTGTACGGCAAGAGAAGAAATGGTCGTTGGAGAGAAATCTCAGATCAATTCTAGTATCATGTATTAATTAAAAAAATATATTTTTATTAAAATTTAATAATTTTTTAAAATTGTTACAAATAATAACAGTAATTTATAATTATTTTTCATAAAAATATTAATTTTATTTTGACAGATATTATCATTTTTTGTAACTTTAAAGTCACTAACTAACGAAGCGGATTCCAAACTGCTTCAAAAACATTCTCCTCAAAGAGAATTGAATCACTAACTCATAACGAGAAAATCAAATGAAAACAGCACTCACCGTCTTCTTACTGGGACTAGCAGTCATTGGCTATGTGGTCCCAAGCAAAGGTTTTCAGGTCAACCCTTGTGCAGTCACCGAAAAGAAAGTCGTCAGCCAGCTCAAACGCACGGACAAAGAGGCTTTCTTCAAGCTAGAGGTCGATGCGCGTTTACAGGGATATCGGCTTGGGGACGGTACAGTTACTAGTAGGGGAGTAGAGGTGCGCAATCCAGGCTTACCCCCACAACTAAGTTGTACTGCCGATTTCTGGGAGTTTGCCTGGAACAAATACCGACCGGAGATGATCTGAGCTGGAAGGGTAATTTATTAATCAAAAATTCATTAATCTGACAAATTTTAGAGAGGTAGCATGAGCAGTCCACTAAACAGTGTCAACAAAATCGAGGATCTCCTAGAAAATCAGTATATTGGACAATCCCCTGCCGCGTTGTTAGCGGACATCATCCATTACACTGAAAACCAGAAAGGACTAGACTTTGACAGCGTCCTCCGACAGGCAAGAAGTATCGCTGTGCGAGAGCGTGTGGCTATCATCAATCGCTTCGGGGAGATGATTTACAACCCTACTCCACAAGAGCGCCGACGCAGCCGACGTATGGTTGAACTTTCTATGGCGAGCTAAAACAAATCGAGGTTGCCCTCTAACCCAATCTCCTTAGAGAGCAACCTCGATTCTCACAAAGCATCCTGATCTTCTCCCACTTCTCCTTTCTGTAAACTCTGTTCCGATCAAAACATCTAAAGCACCTTTCTGAAGCTAGTTTGAACCTTCCAACTTTCAGACAGCCAAGGCGGAACTTCAATCTGCTTTGAACACTCTTGGTTTAGATGTACGAGTTTTTGGAGCGAATTCCACAGAGCAGCTAGCCCATTGCAGTCCGGCTCCCAACAAAATCAATGAGCCACCCAAGCCAGCCATCAAGGCTGCTACAGCCAACCCCAATTGAAGAGTAGACGCGGTGACAGTGCCAACTCCAAGTTCAGCAATCAGGCCATGGGCCACTCCACTCCATGCCATCTCGCGAACTTTCCCATCCAGCGGATGCATTCGATCAAAACTAGTCCAGTAACGCCTATTCACGGGGACCTCGTAAGATCCCGCCGGATAGACTTTACCCTTGTACTCTTGATCTTCTGTCAGAACAACTTCGTGGTTGCCATGTAGCACGTGGTTGCCAATCACTGCCTTCTGGTACATGTACTCAGAGGCAGTATTCACCAGCGGATCATTCGGATCCAGCTCTGATTCGACCACCGGATAGGCCCAGTCCTCAGTAAGAAGACGCATGATCTTCTGGGCTGCTTCAGGTTTTCCACGATCCAGCAATTATCCCTACTCGTTGTACTTCAAGACAACATTCTGAGCTGCACTGAAGGCTTGTAGCGAATCATATCCCTTCTGGATCTTGTAGAGCGCAAAACCGGCTCCCAAGACAAACAGAATTCCCATCACAACCAGCAGTTTGCCCAACTCGTTGAAGCGTGTCATTTGGACCTCCTTGGATTCAGTTGCAGGAAACGCAAGCTCTGGAGTCTTGCTTTGAGATCAGTATATGTGCTGGAAGAATCGATTTAATTGACGAGAGTTAAATCTAGCAATATATTTTAAAGCATCTGGCATGGTTTTTCTGGAGATTCATCTGGCTCTATGAAAAAGCATCCGCTAAGACGATTTCCAAAGTGCTGCTTTGCCAAAAAAGAACAGTTCATTTGGCGAAGAAACTTGATTTCTATTGACTCAATGGTAGGAAAAAGCCTTTTTGATAGTCAGCTTGAAAAGGTCTGATGATCAGCAAGAGGAGTTTTCTGGAAAAGGGTGGACCCCTATCTAGAAATTGAATTGAGGCTATCTGAATATTATGTCGATAGTTTATTCTGAGAACACTACACGGAGAAGGAGAGCAAAATATCCTACGTTACAATTTCACTTTGGAATGCAACGGAATGGAGCGATGAAATGGAAACTCTAGCGCGTGAGAAGTATGTCCCTCTGGTGATGTCAATGGGCGCATCTTCTGTCAAGATGGTACAAACGGGAGAATTGAGCTTTGCAGTAATCACTACCTACGATAGTGAAGAGACTGCAACGGCAGCACAACAGCGTATTGCTGAGATCCGGGCGCAAGCTGCGACGGAAATGCCCATGAAAATGGAATCCTCCATGCAGGGTGGGGTGTTCGCAAGTTCCTAAAATTGCAGAACTTCCCTAGGAATTTGGTCTGTAGAAATTAAGATATGAACTTGGATAAGTCAGACTGGATCGTGGACGGAATTGATTGCCAACTTGGTTTTCAAGAGATCATTCGTCTTTGAAAGTTTAGCGCTCTATCTTTAGCGCCAGCGAAGAAAACCATTCACTGGCGTTGGCATTTCTACTGCGAGTCAGTGGGCTGGTTTCACACCAACTGAAAATTCTTTTAGGATCTGGCTCACTAAGTCTGGCTCTCTGGTGAAAGTGGACCTACTCAACTGCCACCCGTAGCTCTCCTCATTCTTTGCCTTTTCTTCCTCCAGCCTTTTGATTTCTACTTCCTTGGCTAACTTTCGCTGATGATCTTCCATCGCACCAGTCATAAGGAACAGCGCGGTATTTCTGATAATTGGATTTCTCATGGTAGCTCTCTTCTAGGGGGTTGGATCTTGTTTTGGATCTACCCACCTATTTACTAGAGTTCTTGCTCAACGCAGAGGAGAGTCGGGGGAGAAAACACTAATTTTCTTTCAGATAAGCCTTTCGTAAGCGAAACACAGCCATCACTTTTCAACCATTTTCGTAGTTACCAGTGACAGAGACACTTGAGAAGCAACTAGAATTTGCTACTTCTGTGATTGAGCGAATTCGAGTCTATGCGATCCAATATGGCTCCAAAGAATATTCTTGGTCTGCCTGGATGCCAGAGATGACCAACACAGACACACTCGTTCGTCTTGAAACAAAAGATGGACAAACGGGGATTGGTGCTGTCAGCAGTTGTAGCGAACAAGATATTGACCTGAGCATCGCGTATAACATGAAACCTTTGCTCAGGGGTTTGCTTGGAAAAGATGGACTTCGGGTTGAAGAAAACTGGCAGTGGATGGCGCAGCGTCGTCCATATGTCTACAACAGTGCTATTGCGGCGCTGGATATTGCGATGTGGGATCTGCGGGCAAAGCAAGATGATCTGCCTTTATCCAGCCTGCTTGGTGAAAAACGTGATGCTCTACAAGCCTACGCGAGTATTCCTGTTCTTGAAAATCCAACTGCAAACGTGGAGTTCATACATCAACTTGCTCAGGCTGGCTTTGCCACTTTCAAGTTTCATAATGCGTGTGTTCCTGATCCAGACATAAAACTGATCAAAACAATCGCTCGGGAGTTCCAAGGGCAGCAATTCGGATTCATGTTTGATGCAGAGTGTGGCTACGATCTGCCAGGGGCTCTTCAAGTTGCAGAACACCTGCAGAGAGCTGGCTTTATTTGGCTTGAAGCTCCATTTCCAGATCGAAACTACTCAGATTATCGAAAGCTCTGCCAGTCAACTGAGCTTCAGATCCTTCCAGCTGGCTTGAGTGTGGTTGAACCAGAGGAACTTGCTGTGATGCTCCCTACAGACTGTTGGAGCACAGCACGCGTTGACCTAGCGATGAGTGGAGGAATTACTCCACTATTGAAGATCATAGACATCACCACTGCTCTAGGTTTGGGTTTAGAATTAGTAGCCTGGGGAAGTCCTATTTCAACAGCCGCGACTCTGCAAGTCACCCTGGGTACTGGCTGTGGTGAGTATTTTGAAATCGCGGTGCCCCAGCAGGACTTCCTGATTCCTTCCAGTCAACCTCTCCAAGTTAATCCCAGCGGCAAAGTGTCTAGTAGTTCCAAAACTGGGTTGGGCTTAAAGTTGGATTGGCAAGAGTTGGAACAGACTGAACCACTACTGTTTGATATTTGGTGAAGTTTTTTCTTTGTCCGCACTTACAGCTCCCACGACATTGTCTTCAAAGTGGGACTTCGCTATCAGCGCAGCTCATCCACTAAAAACCAATATCATAATTTGGTTTATAATTGGTTAAATTTATTTATCATAAAATCGATAAATTCTAATTGTAATTGTAAAATAAACTTAAAAATTTATTGAATAAAATCATTTACCTGTTTTTTTAAAAGAAACCCATTTCGTTCTTGACTATGGAGAAGATAATTGGTTATTTTTGGTCGAAATTGGGTGAATATTAGCTGTCACGCATTAAACATCAACAAATCGGATCCCTCAAAAAAATTTCGTACCGCAGCTATGTCAGGTGTCCCGTGTTGTTGAAGCAGGATGAATTGGTACTCGCTATCAAAGAAATGATCACCCGTCATCCTGGTCAACGATTACCGAGTGAGCGCAGCTTAGCGGTAAATCTAGGAGTTAGTCGGGCAAGAATTCGGCAAGTGCTGGATCGCTTAGAGAGTGAGCAACTTGTTACCCGACAGCGAGGGAGTGGGAACTATGCTGTAGATCTGCGAAAAGACCGTTTAACCACCGTCGGAATCTTGGTGGATCGGCAACTAAAGCTTGGTAACGACCCTTTCTATTCCATGCTATTGGAACAGCTACAGGGTGCGCTTCAGCATGAAGGAATTCGCTCCGTGATTGAGCGTATTGACAAGAACACAAAGCTACCCGAAGAAGAGGATGCTCTCATCATCATGGGGATGGCCGGCAATGAAGTAATCTCAACTCAACGGTTGGGAGGACCTCCGATTTTAGGCATTTTTTTAGACGCCAAGCCGCAACCAGGTTCCCAAGTCAGTATCCTACAAGTGGATAATTTCGATGCCGGCTACCAGGCAGCGAATTATCTGTATTCACTGGGCGTCAAGTCTTTCTGCTTTGTTGGTCCCAATCATATCCCAGCTTCTAGAGATCGTTATCTTGGAGCAAAGAGTTTTTGTGAGGAGGAAGGTCGCGATCTGGAACATTTTCCCTGCCGCATGAACTACACGGGTGGGCTTAGTGCTGGACAGGAGATCTTGAAGAATGATCGGATTACTACCAAGCGGGGTTTGATTACAGCAAATGATTGGACTGCTATTGGATTGCACAGTGCTATGATCGCCTTTAGTAAAGAATTACGTGATCAACATGTTCTGGTTAGTTTTGATGGACTACCGATCACCAATGATCCTAATCTTGCGATTCATACTATGGCGATCCCATTACGTTCCATCATTCAAGATTCGGTGACGGAACTTCAACGATATCTCGACCAACCTTCGGCTTCTGGGCGTGTCTTGAACTATCGCCTCGAATGGTCAACAGATATGAAGCACCGGTTGGCGTTCAACTAACTCAAATCAACAGGAGGTACTATGTAGGCGGTAATCAGTGCGAATCGATTTTTTCAATCTGAGCTTAAGGCATAACTCCATTCAGGGATTATCACATGAAAAAAGGTTTATTAGCTCTGGCTTCTTCTATTCTACTCTCTCTACCGATGCAGGCGATGGCAACCACTGAGGTGACTTGGTGAGACTTCTTGGGAGGGGGTGATGGTGTGCGCATGAAGTCACTCATTGAGCAATTCAACACTTCACAATCAGACGTCAAGATCAACGCTTCTACTTTAGAGTGGGGAGTTCCTTTCTACACAAAAATCCAAACATCGGCTGCTGTAGGAGAGCAACCGGACATCATGACCTACCATCTTTCACGCTTTCCTCTGGCAGTACCCACAGGAGTCTTGAGACCATTTAGTGCGGCAGAGCTCTCATGTGTTGGACTTGGTCCTGACAAGTATTTTCCAGCAAACTGGGAGGCAGCGAATGTTGATGGTAAAACATATGGCGTTCCCCTTGATATCCACGCAATGGTCCTTTACTACAACAAGGACATGCTGGGTAAAGCTGGATTGCTGAATAGCAAAGGCCTCCCTAATTTGGATGGCTTAGAGAATTTCACAGCTGGTTTGAGGAAGCTGAAGGATAATGGTGCAGAATACGGAGCCAGTTTAGCAACTGCCAACGGTGGTACGGTTTGGAGGCTTTGGTACTCAATGTTGAACCAAATTAACGGAGCCCAGTTCATATCAGGCAAATCTGTCTGTCCAGCAGACAACTGCGCCAAGGTAACCGAACAGATTGGATCATGGGTTAGTGAAGAACTTATGTCTAGTGAGACTGCCTACCCTGATTCGATTGCACTCTTCACTTCAGGCAAAGCAGCCATGCACTTTAACGGAGTCTGGGAAGTTCCAACCTTTACAGATCTGGCCAAGAACGACAAGCTTGGCTTCGAGTGGGGTGCTGTACGAATTCCAGTTATGTACGATAAGCCCGCAACCTGGGCAGATTCTCATGCTTTTGCGGTCCCTCATAGTGACCGTAAGCCAATCACACAAGAGAAGCTCCAAGCTGTCCTAAAGGTCATCTCATGGATGAATCAGAACAGTCTGTTCTGGGCCACAGCTGGTCATATCCCTGGCTACAAGCCAATTGTGGACAGTGCGGATTACAAGAAAATGGAGCCCAATGCGACCTATGCCGTCTTGGCAGAAAACGCTGCATTTGATCCCAAGTCGAAGATCGCTGGGGTGGCCTCTCCTGTTTATGATGCTATACAAAATTTCATCTTGCCTTCGGTCAATGGTCAGTTAGAGCCCGAAGAAGCCATTGAAATGATGAAAGAGACTCTGGAACCACAGATCGAATAACATTCAATCTTACGGTGCCTTCAGGCACCGTTTCCAGAATTCATTATGAAATATAAACGTGAAGAAATTGTGTACGCCGCGGTGCTCATTGCACCATTCATTTTGGCCTACACTTTATTCCTGATCTATCCAACCATCTATCAGATCACTCTAAGTTTTCAAAAAGCTCCTCTCGTAGGCACAGGTGAGTGGGTTGGCCTAGAAAATTATAGCAAGCTGATCAACGATAAACTGTTTTGGAAAGCGCTGAGCAACACAGGTATTTTTGTACTCTGGACAGTTGTTCCCAACACACTGCTCGGTCTTATGTTTGCCATGATGGTGATTCGTCATCGGCCATTTTTCCAGGCGATCATCCTCGCATGCTTCTTCATCCCACACATCTTACCCGTCACTGTTGTCACTGAAATGTGGACGTGGCTGTTGTCCAAGCAATTTGGGATTGTTCAAGAGATCCTCGATGCTTTTGACACAAAAAGAATCAACTTCTTCACTAACAGATACTGGGCTATGCCCATGGTCGCCTTCATCACAATCTGATGGACGATCGGATTCAACATTGTTCTGTTCATCGCAGGACTCCGCAATATCAATCCAGAAATCTACGAGGCTTCCGAGATGGAAGGAGCCTCCCGTATCAAACAGTTTCGTTACATCACTTGGCCACTGATCTGGCCTGTTACTGCCTTGGTACTGACTCTACAGTTGATCTTCCAGATGAAGATCTTCGATCAAATGTATCTGCTGACAGGAGGAGGACCCTTCAATTCGACCCTGGTTGTTCTCCAATTAGTTTACAACAAGGCCTTCCAAAACAACGATGGTGGGTACGCAGCTGCGATCTCTCTGGTTCTTTTTGGTATCATCCTGATGACTTCGATACTTCAGTATCAGATCCTTAAAAAGCAGGAAGACTAAGAGGTTCATATGAGTCAGCGCATCCCAAATATTCTTCTTTCCTTGCTCACTGCAATCTTCGCGATCACTTGGATTTTTCCGGTCTACTGGGCTGTTGCCACATCCATCAAGCACGAAGTAGACGTGACATCTGAAAACACAGAAATTGTTCCAACTAGCATGACTCTCATTGAATATGTGCGAGTCTTTCAGGAAAGCAATATCCTCACTTGGTACATCAATTCTCTAGGCACCTCTATCCTGATTACGTTATTGGTGATCATCATCAGCATGATGTGTGGCTATGCACTCTCTCAATTAAACTTCCCAGGAAAGCGTATCCTCTGGTGGATGGTACTCGCCAGCATCATGGTTCCTACGACTGCTCTGGTCATTGCCTTGTTCGTTCTCATCGCAGATTTCAACCTAATCAATACCTGGGCTGGCATCATCCTGCCACAAATCATCTCACCAGTTTGTGTGGTGGTCTTTAAACAATTCTTTGACGCAGTTCCCAGAGAATTACGAGAGGCCGCTATTCTTGATGGCGCGAAAGAACACAATCTGCTGCTGAACCTATATTTTCCGATGAGTTTTGGGATCACTGCTGCTCTGGCGATTGTGACCTACATCGGAGCATGGAATCAATTCTGGTGGCCATTCATCATGACTACCCAGGAAGAAAAATTTACTGTGACAATTGCGATCTCCAGCGTACAAGACGCCTTTGGAGTCCGCTACGCAAGAGAAATGGCGCTAGCTGTTCTGGCAGGTTTCCCCGTCGCTGCAGCCTACTTGGTCTTCCAAAAGAAAGTGACCAACGCCTTGATGATGACCTCTGGAATCAAGGGATAAGTTCTCTTGAGAATCACGCAGCCTGAGGCGATGGCTCTGCCAGAACAAATTTTCTGGCCCCCAATCTCTTGATAAAGTTTGATCGTAATACAATCGACTAATTTGTCTGTTGTCAGATTAATTTCTCGTGCAAACACGTCCTCTTCTTTTCAGACTTTGACTGTGTTTGCCTCATTTCCCAACTGTGATCACGAACTATGAAAGCATCCATCACCACGAACGCAAAATTCCAGATTGCCCCAATTGATGACCGCATTTACGGCTCATTTCTGGAGCACCTCGGCCGGGCAATTTACGAAGGAATTTATGAGCCAGGTCACCCTTCCAGCAATGAGAAAGGTTTTCGAACCGATGTTCTGGAGATTATTCGAGATCTGCATGTTCCTGTCATTCGCTATCCTGGAGGGAACTACGTTTCTGCCTTCAAGTGGGAAGAAAGCGTTGGTCCCCGTGAATTGAGACCCAAGCGCTTGGATCTAGCTTGGAGAACAATCGAGACTAACCAGTTTGGTATCGCTGAGTTTCATGACTGGTGTCAACAGGCCAACACGGCCTATATGATGGCGATCAATCTTGGCTCAAGAGGGATTGACGATGCTCGCAATCTACTGGAATACTGCAATGACAATTCTGGTGCCGCTTGGGGAGACTTGCGTAAGCAGCACGGCTACCCGGAACCATTCAATATTCGGATGTGGTGCCTAGGCAACGAGATAGATGGTCCCTGGCAGGTTGGGCACAAAACAGCCTACGAATATGGCCGTTTGGCAAACGAGACTGCCAAGACCTATCGGAAATTTGATGAAGACTTGGAGTTGATTGTCTGTGGTAGTTCCAATGACAAGATGGCGACCTATCCTGAATGGGAAGCAGAGGTGCTTGATCAAAGCTATGAATCCGTTGACTACATCTCACTGCACAAGTACTGGAACAACTATCCCAAGGACACTCTCAACTACCTCGCTAGTCACTATGAACTGGATGAATACATTGGCACTGTCCGCAGTGTCATCCAGTACATCAAGGCCAAGAAACGAGCAAAGAATGATGTCTACATCTCCTTTGATGAATGGAACCCGTGGTATCACACCAACAAGAGGGACCACGAACTACTGAAGACCTGGGACTGGCCCGAAGCCCCACACCTGTTTGAAGATCCCTACAATCTAGAGGATGCTCTACTTGTGGGGACAGTGATCAACTCCTTTATCCGCAATGCGGATATTGTCAAAATTGCTTGCATGGCCCAGCTCGTCAATGTCATCGCTCCTATCTCTACCGAAAAGGGTGGAGCTGTCTGGAAGCAGACCATCTTCTATCCATATTACTTGGCTTCCAAATATGGTCGGGGTACTGCGCTTCAAGCTCAGGTTGCTTCACCAACATATGATTGTACGATTCGTGATCAGGCCTCCTATCTGGACACTTCGGTGGTTCTCAATGAAGAGCGGCAGGAAATCTCCGTCTTCTGTGTTAATAAGCACCCAGACCAGTCACTGCATGCAGAAATCTCACTAGAAAATTTCTCTGGGCTCAGTGGATTGGAACATATCTGTTTGACAGGGCCAGATCGCTACATGACAAATACCGCACAGCAACCCGATCGTGTGGTTCCCCAGTTGTTGGAACCACCCAAGGTAAGTCAAACCCAATCAACTGTTTCGCTCCCACCTTTGTCTTTCAACGTCCTTCGCTATCGCTACCAAGGTTGAAAATGAGCAACATTCCCCGCAACGAGTATCCACGCCCACAAATGCAACGCAAGGACTGGCTTTGCCTGAACGGTCCTTGGGAATTTGAAGTGGATCAAGGCGACAGCGGACTCCACCGTGGACTGCTGACCAGATCATTGGCCCAAACAATTCAGGTCCCCTTTTGCCCTGAATCCAAACTGTCCGGGATTGAGAATCAAGATCACCTGATCTGTGTCTGGTACCGGAAGCGTGTCAAGGTTCCAACAGAATGGAAGGCAGACCAGATCTTGATCCACTTTCAGGCCGTGGATTATGAGTCTACTGTTTGGGTCAATGGTGAGGAAGTAACTCGACATCGTGGGGGATTCACACCGTTTTCGTGCACAGTGGATCTGAGCAATTTGACTGCTCATCGAGAGATTGAAATCGTTTTGAGGGCCCGGGATTATGATGATCGTCCACAGCCTCGAGGGAAACAAGCACGAGGCTTTGCCGGCCATGGTGCCTTGTACGGGAGAACCACTGGCATCTGGCAAACTGTCTGGATAGAGCCTGTTCCCCAGATTCACCTACAACGGCCTCGTCTGACTCCTGTTGGATCCACAGAATCTTTGCAGGTTTTACAGCCTTTGAGCATTCCGACCGAGGGACATCAGGTTCGTTTCCAAATCCTTGCCGATGGGAAAGAGGTTGCCTCCAAGACCTTAAAAACAAATGCTGATTTCACTCTTCAAGCAGATATTCCTTTACCCACAGTCCGACGTTGGACTATAGAAGATCCTTTCCTCTATGAAGTGAATGTAGAGTTGCGGAATACTAGCAATGAAGTTGTCGATTCTTACCAAAGTTACTTCGGCTTTCGAACGGTATCACTGGATGGCAAGAAGTTTAAACTCAACGGCAAAACAATCTTCCAGCGGCTCGTACTCGACCAAGGTTACTACCCGGACGGACTGATGACGGCTCCTCGTGATGAGGATCTGGTTGAAGATATTCGGCTCAGCTTAGAGGCGGGTTTCAATGGAGCGCGGCTTCACCAGAAAGTGTTCGAAGAACGTTTCCTGTACCATGCTGACCGCATGGGTTACCTGGTCTGGGGAGAATTTGGGGATTGGGGTGCAGCGAACCTGGGACGCTTTCCTCACCATCAAAGCTTTTCTGCTTCCTACATCACAGAGTGGCTTGAAGCTATCGAGCGGGATTATTCACATCCAAGTATTGTAGGTTGGTGTCCTCTCAACGAAACTTGGGAACCCATCATGGAGGAGATGTCCCAACTCGACGACATCACAAGAGGGATGTTCCTGGCGACCAAGGCCATGGATCCAACTCGACCTGTACTGGACACATCAGGCTACTCTCACCGGATCCATGAAACAGACGTGTATGACTGCCACGACTACACCCAGGATCCAGAGAAATTTGCAGAGCACCACTCGCATGTTGGCGAGGGGAACCCCTATCAGAATGAGTGGAAGGTAGAGGGGCCTCATCTGCGAGATTATCGTGGACGGCCTCTCAAACAACGTTGGTCAACCCCCTACCGAGGGCAACCCTACTTTGTCAGCGAGTTTGGGGGGATTTGGTGGAACCCGGAAGATGAGCACCGGCACTCCTGGGGATATGGCGAGAGGCCGAAAAATATTGAAGAGTTTTATGACCGCTTTGAAAAACTCTGTACGATCCTGCTACAGAATCCGCTGATGTTCGGCTATTGCTATACCCAACTCACCGATATTGATCAGGAGCAAAACGGGATCTACACCTATCGGCGAGATATCAAATTTGACATGCAGCGTATCCGGCGTGTTCAGACCCAGATCGCAGCTATCGAAAAATTAGGAGACTAGGCTTTTCAAATTCAGGACTTCTCTAAAAGTTAATCACTCGCTAGGTCCCTCTATTTAGAGAAGCCAACTGTCTCATTCTGCTGCCGTATCTTCCTCACAATCACGGTATTCCACCTTGCCATCAGGCAAGATCGTATTGCAAAGCTTTGCCTTTTCGAACAGCGTGTTCTCTGTAATTGCCTCTCGTAGGTCAATACCGTACAAGTTGGCATCGGTCAAATCGGCATCCGTCAAGTCCGCGCCTTGAAGTCGGATTCGATGTAAGTTTGCTCCAACTAGCTTGGCTTGGCTCAGTACAGCTTTGCTCAGATCTGCTTCTCGTAGGTCTGCGCCTGACAAGTCTGCCTCACTCAAATTCGCTTCACTCAAATTCGCTTCGCTTAGATCCGCATTCGACAAGTCAGCACCAATCAAATTAGCACCTCGTAATTTAGCTCCAGATAATTTGGCACCTGAGAGGTCTGCTCCTTCGAGGTTTGCGTGCAACAAATCGACTTCCGTCAGATCTGCATTCTTCAAGATGGCTCCTGGTGCATTCGCTTCATGCAGATCAGCGAAGAACAGCAAGGTTCCCGATAAATCCGCCTGGGCCAAATTGGCTTGATGAAGATTGGCCCCATTCAAGTCAGCGCCATGGAGATCTGCTCCTACCAGATTGGCCTCCTGCAAATCTGCTTTTGCTAAATTGGCTTTGGACAGCTTGGCTTCTCGCAGATCTGAAGAATACAGAACAGCTTTGGGCAAATTGGCTTTCGAAAGATCTACACCAAACAACCCGCCTTTAGGACAAACCTTGGTCTCCAGAAGTTGACGCAAGTGCTCAGGATCGTGGTGTTTCATTTTGTGTCTACATCTTTCAGTTGGAACAGCTCAGATCACGAACAGAAAAATTAAACAAACTAGGTCCACTACGGCCAGAACCAGTAGAATCGGCAGATATTTTTTAATGGTTGGATGAAGCATTGGGCTCAATGGAATTCAGCCATGTTTTTCCAGGCTTCCCGCAGTTTTTCCATGTTAAAGCCCGGTTGTTGACTGGCGTTGATCAGGATCCGCTCCTTATCAAAAATCTTCTGGGCCATCTCAACAATTTCCTGAATTCCGTCTTGGGGAACAACCACCGCACCGTGCATATCTGCATGAATCAAATCTCCATCCTCGACATCCATACCATGGACGGTCACCGACTGCCCCCAGTCCACAAGGTGCACCCAAGCATGTGATGGATTAACCATTCCAGCCAGCATTTGAAACTTATCCTGGGCATCTGGGATGTCTCGAACACAACCATTGGTAATGACCCCCAAGCAACCAAGACCATAGTGCAAATTACTATTCACCTCTCCCCAAAACGAACCGTAGCCCGGCATTTCGTCCAGATCCTGGATCACAGAAATACTGGGCACAGGGCCTCCTTCAGCCACATAGCTGTAGTAACTATCTCGGTTCCAGGCATCTGTGGGCTGATGCATTGCTCGTAATCTAGCAGTTCGTGCATACCCCACGATAGAAGGCAAAGAGGGACGCGAGCAGGTAAATGGGCGAATCGTGAAGCCCCGGTTTCTTCGATTTGGATACACGGCCTCGATCGCATTGCAAACCGTAGGGGTATCCAGTGCTTTCAAGGCTTGAAGCGATTGCTCATTTGATTGTGTCATTTTTCTAGTACTCATTAATGATTATCAAGAAGTGATCTTCTGAGAGGAAACGAATGTAACCAACCATTTTTATCACTATTTATTTAGATCAACCGTAGTCATTTTATCAGCAAAGAAGGCCCGTTGGATACCACGTACGCTCTCGCCTCCATCCACCACAATATTCGAACCTACACTGTAATTACCTGCATCAGAAGCCAGAAAAATGGCTGCTCCTGCTATATTCCCTTTCTCACCAACTCGTTTGCCTGGTATGTAATTTCGCATCTCTTCGGTATAGTCTCGAGCAATTCGATTCAAGTCTGTAGGGAAATCTCCCGGAGAGATCGTGTTGATGTAGATGCCTTCCCAGGCCAGGCTATCCCCTAAGTGTTTTCCCAGTTGAATCAACCCAGCCTTGCTGACACCATAGGCAAAATTATAGAAAGGATTGATCTTCCCACAGCCATCAATCGAAGCAATATTGATTACTTTTTTTGGAGTTTCTGGAGAGCAATCCACTCGCAAATAAGGGAGAAAAGCCTGAATCAAAAAATAGATGGATTTGATGTTGAGATCCATGACCCGATCCCAATCCGATTCAGTCACATCGTCCAATGTCTTGCCACCATCGGAGATGCCAGCATTATTGACAAGAATATCGAGTCGAGATTCCCTCTCGGCAAACTGAGACACAAATTGTTTGATCCCAGCCAGGTCTTTCAAATCTGCAGAAATGACCTCACACTCCCCTAGCTTGGCAAACTCCGCTTGCTTCGCCTTTAGTTGCTCTGCATTACGGGCTACCAGGTACACTTTGGCCCCAAAGTTCAGGAATCCCTCTGCAATCATAGCCCCGATTCCCATTGAACCACCAGTGACCACAGCCACCTTGTTCTGCAAAGAGAAAATATCTTTCATCCTGAACCTCTCAAAAATTGAATTTGTTGTGAATTCTGACTACCCCAAGCAGATCAATGAATTGGAATCCTTAAACTAGCCACTACAGACTGTCCAGTAATTTGTTGCTTCTCTGCCTTTAAAAAGTTTTAAACTCGAAGGTAAGTTGAAGGTTTTGGTCTAACGTTAGGTGGCTCACAAGATACGCAATAGCATTCAACTTCAAAAACTCATACACCAACAGAGTACTCAAACCTTTAGAGATATTCCTCATCTACAAAGTATAACCAAAAGATGAAACCGGAACTTTCCAACCAGCAACTCTTACAATTTCTAACTGAGAAATATGGATCTGAACCACAATGGACTCCCATCGCCGAAGGAATGGAATCTCGAGTACTCACATTTGTTTGGGAGGACCAAGAATATATCCTGCGAGTGAATCCCAACCAGTCTGGATTTCAGAAAGATCGCTGGTGCTTTCAACAATTTCATTCTGAAGAGTTGCCGATTCCTGAAATTCTGGAGATCGGCTCCTTCTCATCCCACTATGCTTATTGCCTCTCTCGGCGACTCCCTGGAATCACACTCGAGGACAGTGCAATTCCAACTCTCCAACAACTCACTCCGTACGTTAGTCAGGTTTGGAAGCTCATTCACCAATCTCCACTGCCAAGTTCTGAAGGCTTTGGTCCTTTTAACGAGCGCGGACACGCTACTTTCTCATCCTGGCAATCTTTTTTACAGTCAACAATAAGTGGAAAAGATCAACAGTGGGATCATCTGTTTACCGGTAATTTGCTAGATGCCACAGCACTTCAACCTGTGATGCAGAGCTATCTTCAACTGACTAAGCATTGTCCTGAAGAGCGCAAACTAGTACACGGAGACTTCGGTTCTAATAATGTACTGACTGATGGTCAAAAGATTACTGGGGTATTGGACTGGGACTGTGCGCTCTATGGGGATCCACTTTTTGATGTGGCTGGGAGTTTTTTCTGGTCACCACGGCTTGACTGCATGCAAATTCAGTCAGAGTTCTTTCAGCAAACACTACAGAACGAAGCCAACTTCGCCGTGCACCTGCAGTGCTATCAGTTGCGATGTGGACTAGAAGAAATCCATGAAAATGCTTTGGCAGGAAATCAAAAATTGTTGAACTGGCTCCTCAACCGAACGATGCAGATTCATCAAGCAATTGATAACTGAATTTTTAGCCGGGAGGTCTGTACAGACTCACTTGCACTCCACCACAAGATGATTTGTTGCTTGCGTCACGAAGGAGTCTCCATGTGGGATCGTAAAAGCCGTGACTCGGTCTAGAATACCGAATCCTCCTGGACATACTACCCCCGCCTCTTTATAGCATTCATGGTGTTCCAGTTGATCTGAAGCCAAGGTTAGTGTCCGGCCCAAACCCGTACACTCCAGCGTATGTATTTCCCCACCACTTGGCCCTGTTTGCTTGGGGCTTCCTTGGCAGCTGCAGAGGAACCACACAGCACCAATATTGAGAAAAATTTTGAAGGGTTTCATTCGCTATATTGCAAGATCGTCAAGTTTTGAAGATGAATTTGATTTCTGCAAGCCATCCAAACTTGATACCTAAACGTTCACTATCACTTCAGCCAAACTCTTCCTGCTTTCGCCGTAGGTGCATCGCATAAGCTTTACAGCACATCCCTGTGAGATGTCCCGTAAAGTATCCAAGAAAAGCAATCGAAAACGCTATCGACATTGTTCGCTCATTAAACACCCCAGTGAAAGCTAGAATAGATCCAAGTGCGGCTGCTAGTTCTTCAGCATCCTTTGACACATGGGAAGTTTCCTCCCAAAAATCCACTGAGTTTTGAGGCCGACGTGTGTAGACGACAAAGAAAGTGAAACCCCACACAACGATGATCGTGGGTAGGTCAATAAATCGCTCAAAGATCAGACGCTGCAAAATCACAGAGTCCTCTGTGCAGTAAAATCCTCGCTCAGGAGAGTAGGCCTCTTCACAGACACCAGTCGGACTTTCAAACCGAAATGTGGACGATTGAAAGTCAAAGTGTGTTGCGACAAACACGATCATCAGAATTCCAAGAAATCGTAAGCGAATCCTCATTTTGCTCCTTCAATGTAGATTTTTCACTAAGGTTAAAATCTCTTTGATCAAGCAGTTCAAATACCTGATCTAGGAAGGCAACTGCATCTTCCAGTCCCACAACTTTTCGGTATGACTCACCCACCCATAGAGTAGCCTCCCCCCGTCATCCTCCCCAAAATTTTTTCCCTGCCCTAAGCTTTGCGAACCAATCAACACTACTCAGGGAGAAGTCATGAAACATTTCATCTCAAAAATAACAAAATCATTACTGACGGTTCTTCTTGTTGTTCCGGCTCTATCAGCCTGTAAGAACATGCCTCCAATCGAACAAACCTCACCTTTATTAGGTGCTTATCTTCAAGGTTCTAATATCTTGGAAGGTGATTTTCTTGAGAGCGATTCTTTTAAATTTAATCTTTCTAAAACATTTCAGCCACAAATCGAATTCATTGGGCAACTCGATTTCCAGTGGGTTGAAGAAGGGGTGCAATGGACGCAAACTACTGCGATAGATTTGTTCGACTTCGAAATGCCTGATGTGGACATTCCCGAGCTTAGTATTCCAGATGTAGCCCTTCCAACGATTAGCCTCCCAGAAGTCAGCCTTCCTGACGTCAGCCTGATTGGGTCGATCTTGCCAATGACAGAGTCTGAAGAAGTGAAAGAGTTACAAAGCAACAAAAATGAATCCTTCCTAGCTAAAAAAAATCTGGTGAAGGCAAACTTGAAGGATGCTGATCTTTCCAAGATTGATCTCTCTGGCAAAGACCTATCTAGCGCAGACCTACGAGGTTCAGATCTGAGCCACGCTGACCTCACAGGAGTTAACCTAACTGGCGCACATCTTTGGCAGGCAAAGCTTAGAAAAGTAGCCTTACGAGACACGGATCTATCCGGGATGGATTTCTCAGAAATGGATTTGAGTGGGGCAGATCTAAGAGGAGTCAACCTGAGTGGGGCCAACCTGTGGGGAGCCAAACTATACCGTACCAACCTGAGTGGGGCCAATTTGAGGGGAGCCCGCCTCTCCAATGCAGACCTCACTCAGTCAGAACTCAGCGGTGCCAATCTTTCCAACGCTGAACTCTATAACACGCAATTGATGGGAGCCAATCTAATTGGAGCCAACCTCTCCGGAGCAGATTTACAAAAAGCTCAACTGACACATACCAATCTGCACAAGGCCAACCTGACAAGTGCCTGGCTAGCTGGCGCAAATCTTCAGAAAGCAAATCTACAGAAGGCAAATCTCTTCCGAAGCACGCTGCATGGTGCAAATCTACAAGATGCGGATCTCAGTGCGGCAAACTTGATGGAAGCATCGCTGATCAAGGCCAACCTGCGGGATGTGGATCTGCAGGACGCTGATCTGAATAAGACCATTCTGTTCAAAGCTTCTGTCAGCAAATCTGCTCTGATTGAAGCACAACTGTGCCTCACCAGTCTACCCGACTACACAATGCATAACCGAGATTGTGAGCAGACGCGATCAATCTAAGCTCTGTTTTCTTCCAATTGGCTTGACTTCATGGATCAGGAAAGGATGTTTCATCTGGGATATTTGTTAAGTTCAAGCATCTGGTCACTTTGTTTTTCAACTTTATACCCCTAAAAAACATCATGGTTCACCGAACTTTGTTTCAGTCCCTGGTGCTGGGATTTTTTCTCTTTTCCGTGCAAAACATTTTCGCAAACGATTCGAAAGAAGCACGTACCCACGCAGCCGAGAGATATCTGGCAGTAGTACCGATTTCCCAACTACTTGAGGATACTTTTCGTGAGATGAGAAATCCTTGCCAGAAGCTCTCCGTGAGGGATTTGTAGCACAAATGCGGATTGTCGTCAGAGCAGATGTTCTGGAAAAAGCCACTCGAGCATCACTGGTCAGACATTTCACCGTTGATGAATTAAACGCAATGGCTGAATTCTACAGTTCTCCTCATGGAGCCAGTGCCATGCGAAAATTTGGAGCCTACATGGCCGACGTGATGCCCGCTGTTCAGGAAGAGATGATTTTGGGACTGGATCACATGGAACGCCAGGTAGAATAGTTTTTACCAGCTTCATTCATAGTGAATTTAGCATTTCCTAGGTAGGTTCATTGTTGGTAATTACCAGATGAACTCGAAAGGCAGCTGAAATCGCAAACGTGACATGAACACTTCTCTTCGAGCCAACCCGTTTACTGCCTCAGTCTGGCGCCAGCTTCTTCCTCTCTTCCTCTCCATCAGCGGACCATTCGTTCTCTACCTATTAACGATACCCCGTACCGTGGTGCTGGAAGACGATGGACTTTTTCTGATGGTAGCCAAGCATCTCGGGATCGCCCATCCGCCAGGTTATCCGCTCTTCACTGGCATCGCTCACCTATTTATGCTGCTTCCCTTTGGTACGGACGCATTTCGAGGACACCTTGCCAGCGCGTTTCTGGGGGCTCTTGCCTGCGGAGTGCTGTTTGGCTGCGCTCGACTACTTGGGGCTTCTGTCGGTGCAGCTTTGGCTGGAGCCTGGGCATTTGGAGCATCTGAGCACTTCTGGTCACAAGCGATCATTGCTGAAGTCTACACACTCAATGCTCTGCTCTTCTTTGCCACCTATCTACTGATTCTGAAAGCCTTGCAGGCACCAGATTCACGAACATGGTGGTGGGGAGCCTCAATTTTCTTCGGGCTCAGTCTGGCAAATCACTACCCACTGATGGTACTCGCTTTCCCCGGCTTGTTTGTACTCGCCCTACCTGTTTGGCGAAATGTGCTACCTCGTCTTCCGGAATTGATCTTACTCAGCCTGTCGAGTGCTGCGTTACCATACGCAGGAATGGTCTGGCGCTCTTTACAAAATCCATTAATCAGCTTCTATGGTCCCATCGAAGGCTGGCAGGATTTCTGGTTTTATCTCAGTCGCCAGGGCTATGCCAGTGTAGATGTCAGCCCAAGTGCTGGTTGGTGGGATCGCTGGGAATTTCTGCAATGGTTCGGCAGCGAAGCTTTCTGGCAACTGACTCCCTTGGGCTTTGGGATCGCACTCTGGGGGTTGTGGAAACTGATGCAAAAACTTTCCTTGACCTTGCAGGTCTCTGGAATTTTGATTTTCCTTAGCAACAGCGTATTGCTGTTAGCACTCCTAGCTTTTGACTTCGACTTCTTCAATATCGGTGTCTTCCGCCCTTACTCCCTCGTGTGTTATGGCTTACTTAGTTTGTGGTTAGCCATTGGTTTGGATGATTTCATTCGTTGTTTCATTAAAAATCCTGAATTCCAAACTTCAGGAACTGTCATCATTGCTTTGCTGATCGGGAGCCTGCTGCTTTTTCAAAATCTTTCAAAGAACGATCGGTCTGCTGATAACTTTGCTGAGCGACACGCTGAATTGGTCTTCCAGCTACTCCCAGAAAACTCAGTCTTCTTTGTCTATGGTGATTCGGAAACCGGACCGCTTGGCTACTATCATTATGTTGAGGAGCGACGACCCGATCTAGAATTAGTTAGCCTGCAAGGCCTAGTCTATGGGAACCGCTTATTCCCAGCCCGTAGCTCAGAGCATAGAAAGCAGGAAGCACTTCGCCAGTTTGTGAATAACAGCACTCGTCCTCTATTTTATTCAGTGGATTCTGAGCAATTTTCACACGGCCATGGGGTTCGGCACTATGGATTTCTGAAGGAGGTTGTCCGTGGAGGCAATCCAACCGCTCTGCAATTGGTATTTCGGCCCGAAGCAAAGACTTACTTCAGAGAGTTGTTGCAACAGCAACCCAAGGATCGTTGGGAAAGATTTCGTCGCAACAAGCTATTGCATCAGTATGGAGACTTCCTTGGTTATGCCGTGCTCGGTAGTGATCCTGAACTTCAGAAAAAGATCCAGCCTCTCCTCCCTTTAGCTGAAAGTAATTTTTTCAGCCTGACCGGAATGATTGAGGTATTGATGACTCACCGAGCTCAGCAATCTCTACCTCAAATTGAAAGCTGGCTGAAACTTGCAGAGTCACTACAAGATGAGACTCTCGACAAAGAACGTCAGGCTCGCTTTGCATATCTACAGGGCTTTGCAGCCTTTATTGGTGGTCATCAGCAAGAGGCCCTTGAAGCTTTCTACAAGTCTGCCCGCATCTATCCCCATCCTGAAAACGCCTCTCTCTCGGCTCTCCAAAAACTTGGCAGACAAATCCCCGAATAGGGGAATATTCAGTGCATCCTCAAAAACAACAAACACTCACTATCTGAACAGAACATGAGCAGCAAAACTTCGTTGGTACTGTTATTCAGTCTAAGCCTATTGTTGCCCAATTGGCTGCAAGCTGAACCGATCAAAGACTTTGGGCTTTATTTGAGTGTAGGCGATCTACAAATCTCTGATTCCTCAACAGAGCAAAATTATGCGGAATCCTACGCCTACGGTGGCATCGTAGATTATCAGTGGACAGCTTCAGACTACTTCTCGGTGCGCTTGTTTGGAGGAGAACACATAGGTAGCGCTCAACAGCCTGACAAGCCTGATTATAATTACTTCAAAACAGGCTTGTTTGGACTGGAAGCCCGCGTGTGGGCTGGTTCTTCATGGTTTTTGGGGGTTCAGGCTGGCCAAGCTTACTTGACCTGGATTGAATCAATGGAGAGTTATACGGAAATCGCTTGGGCCAATCAAAGTGGCTACGGTGTGGGCTTTGAATCCGATGACGGCTGGACCTTTGCGATCTACACACAAAAGACTGGGACCATGGAATTTGAGGATCTTCCAGATCAGAGAGTCGAGGGAATCCGTCTTGAAGCAGGCTATCGTTGGAAATGAAAGGCAACAGTCGAGAAATAGCTGATTAAAGCAGAAATTTAATTCTCAGAATAAGCGGCTGCCTAGTGGAAGGTACGAATTTGGCGAGGAGATTCTTTGAACACTGTCTTGGGCATGACAGGTATCGACTGTGAAGCAGCGTACTGGTCCAGTTGCATGCGCAGGGCTCTCAGATCACTGTAAGGCCTTGGCTGCCTATTGAGTTGCTGACTGATCGCTAGGACCTCCTGAATTCTTTTCTGTTCTTCCCGATATTCCTCAGTTGGAGGATAGGGATTGAAGGGCTTGGCTCCCAGCAAAAATGGAGTAGTTACAGAAATCAACAGCAATTTCATAAGTCTGGACATCGGGCTCCCTGTTCCTCAAAACGATTCTCAAGGGGGTCATGACATCCTGTCTTGTAGCCGGCTTCATCCTGAAGAAAGCTTTTTCGTAGTCTTCCTTACTGTGGGCTCATCTTCAAGCAAACTTGAGCCCATCTAATCAAAACCAATTAGAGACTGATCAAAGAACTAGGTTATTCATCCATGAAATCAAACCTTTGACTGCTCCGCTTGACTGTAGAAAAAATGTCGTGTCGTGAAACTGATTACTTCAACAACGTTTAAAGGATGTTATGAAATACCTGATAGTGGCTTTAGTGGCTTTGCTTTGCTGGACAACTACATCGTTTGCTCAGAAGCTTGGACCGGTGGGAAAGCAAATGCTTCGGGAGTATTCAACAAAGGGTGAACTTACTTACTGGAGTTCGGTAGATACAGAGTGTCCGTTCTACAGTGATTTGAATCTGAACCAAATCATTCGGGAGAGAATTTTAAAGCAAAACATTCGACCTGCTTTTCATAAGAACAAACAACTGAGGAAGGCCAGAGTCTATGTGAAGGTTCACTGCTATTTCAAAGACTACACTGTGATTACTGCGGATTTTGAGCTCCAACTCGGCTACGACCTAGCTGACCAAGTACGCCTTGGCTATTCCTCTGAGGTTTTCCTGCTGAATCATCCCATTCAAAAAATCAAAGTCGATATCGAGTCCATAGTGGATGAAAAGGTGACTGAATACGCAGCAGCCCATTTGGAAGGTGCTGCTGCTCGGAAATCTTCTTCAAGTAGCGCACAGCAATAATTGGACATGTACTCACTTTCAAAGACTCTTTGTTGGGAGAGCCACCCAATCAATTAAGATTCTTAGCCAATGAACTTCTTCAGCAATCTTTGACACTGATCTCTCCATTGGGAAGGATCGTGTTACAGAAAATCGCACCGCGCAGGATCGCGTAACTCAGATTGGCATCTCGCAGGCTGGCCTCCCTCAGATCAGTTTCTCGCAGATCCGCATTTCTCAAGTTGGCCCGAGATAAATTAGCTCCCCTCAAATCGGCATAACTCAGGTCAATATCCGGCAACTTTGCCGCTGACAAATCACATCGGTTGCAGATGATCCTTTCCTTCTGCTTGGCTACCTGCTTCAGCAAGCTATCCACATCCGACGGATTAAAACCGAGAATCGGGGACGCCAAAATTAAGAGCGTTATCGGTGTGAGCAGAAACCGCTTCATCGCAAGAGCATCATTTTTAATTGCGTGGGTAGGTCAAATTTTCTATGAATTACAAGTGTCTCAAGAGTTATTTGGAAGGGAGGCCTGTGCATCCAAGTCTCTTCGATAGTACTTGTTTCCACTTCCCCAATCTTGTGGCAGCGCTTCTCTCATCTGCATCAAGTTCGGTTCTATTTCAGGATAAGTCGAAAAATACTGTTCGCTTCGCTGAAGTTGCTGCACAGGCGGAGGAGTATAGGTTCCTGGAGGGACTGGGTACCTCTCTGTCCAGAGATACTCGAGGTGTTTAGAGTCACATCCAGACAAAATAAGGGTAGCGCCAATCAAGTATAAAAATGCTTTCCTCACTATATCTCTCCATCGTTTGAGGTGATCAGAATTTATGTGCTTCAAACAACAGCAGTACATATTTGACCAGATTTTCAATCTTTTTTTGGCAACTTACAACTCTCTGCTTCATGACCGCTCAACAATTATCTAACCGACTACCCACCAATTCTCCTATTTGCTGAACCACATCAGTTGGATTGATAAAGGCCAAAATATAAACGTAATTTCCTCAACTTGACTCTGAATAATGAAATTCAGAGCCAGGAATGTGTCTAACATAGATCAGAGCATTCTGCCCCAAAGAAACTCCTCTCACATAGAAGCCGTTCTTCTCGATTGAATCAGCAGGTAACGCAATTCCAACATTAATTTCCAACGGTCTGATTGAGTTATGAGAGAGGAGATCAGGGGAGTCACTGAATCTGGACCGAAACAGAGACTTTGGTCCAGATTCAAAAGGAGCTACTGATCAAAGAGTTGACTACACAGAAAGCCACAGCGCAGTAGGTCGACGATACAATGCAATAGAAATATCAGAGTTTTCTCTCGTAGGGTGCTTGACCACCAGTCAACTCAAGATTTATCTTTGAAATATTATTGTTCAGAGCGCTCATACCCCAATTTGGTCCCATTGGACCATCAATAAAGTCTTGAAAATCAGCTTCTGAAATTCCTTCCTTTGCTTCCCATACACAAAACATCGGACCTTCTTGTGCAACAGGCATGAAGGAATGATTGTAAAACCCCAAGTCCATACAATCTTGAACGTACTTACCCATCGCAGGTTGATCACTCATTAGCTCACCAGTTTTTTGCCACCACTGACCAGCCATACCGGGCTTCACATAGTGGTGAACTAGAAAGAATTGAGATCCCATACTTTACACTCCAATAGTGAAGTTAACGAATGTTTTGACCAAACCGTCAAAACACCGAGACAACTATCATAAACCTACTCAAGCAGCATTCATCGTTGCAGCCATTTTCTGTGAGTCATCAAAGATATGAAATTCCGCAATTTTACCATTTTCGATCTTGTAAAAATGTCCAAAATCAGCAGTCATTTTTCCTGAGCCCACCGCAGTTGCATGCAGCATCGCAAATACGTGATCACCTTCAGCGATGATGTTCACCAACTCAATTTTGAATTCATCATAAAGCTGCGGTACCTGAGACAGAGCACTCATCCAATTATCTGGACCATGGTAAGTTCCGGATAATTTATGGATCCCATTTACTTTGACTATTGCATTTTCAGCATACAGAGTGCGAAAAGTTGTCATATCTCCGGTTGTAAAACATTCATAGTTTTTCTGAACTACTTCTTTTGGTGTCATACAAACTCCATCTAGGGTGAAAACTGTACTAGTGATAGGGCAAGTCCTAGCCAAACAGACTACAACTTCTCAAAGGCTACTCACTAAAGACATATTATCAATCTATTAGTTGGATAGATTTCCGGATTAGAGTCGAAGAACCTGATTCTATTAGGTTTAAAATTGTTCCTTAAACTACCTGTCTGCACCCAAACGAAGAGAAAAGAGAGAAATCGGTTTTGTAGAACTAGTGACAACAACGCCTATTATTTTAGGTACTCTCTAGAGCACTTAGACGCAATAGCCAATCTTGCCCTCACTTGAATGGAACCTGGAGCCCAGATACCAGAGTAAGATGCCTTATCTGGTAAAATGTGGCAGCTTGGAAAATTCAGAGCCACATGAGAGGAATCAAGAACTAAGATGGAATGAGTAACAGTGAATCAGAGTTGATCATCGAGGTAGCGTTGCAGAGTGTTTGCGGTGCCATGCTGCCACAGTTGCTGCAGGGCATTTTGGAAGCTTTGTTGGAAAGCTTTAGACTCTGAGAGATCGCCAAAGATGTCCTGTAATTCCAGGAAGGCCAGGGGTTCAGTTTTAGATCTTTCGGCCAGCGTTCGTAGTCGATCCGCCTGACTATCCTCTGGTTGCATGTCTTTCCCTCCCTCAGAGAGTCCTCCCCAGTATCGGCACCAGAGTGCAGACTCCAGCGCCAAACCAGTTACAGATGCACCTGCTTGCAAACGATCTCGAGTGGAGGGTAGCACAAACTTGGGTTGTCGATTGGAACCGTCAAAACAAAGTCGAGCAATCGTATCCCCAATTTTTGGATTGGCAAACCGTTCTAGAATCAACTGAAGATAAGCCTGTAGATCCGTATTCGGTACAGGGGGAACTGACGGTAGGATCTCCTCTGTCTCCAGTTTCTCCAAGTAGCGACAGATTAGCGGATGCGCCATCGCCTCATGAACAAAGTGTTGGTCCAGTAAGGCTCCCACATAGGCAATCGAAGCATGTCCTGCATTCAGAATTCTCAGCTTCATGTGCTCATAGGGAGTCACGTCTGGCACGAAGGTCACCCCAACAGTTTCCAATTCTGGTCGCCCTAGCGGAAAGTGATCTTCCAGGACCCACTGAATGTAATTTTCACAGAAAACTGGCCATCCATCCTCAATACCAAACTCCTCCCGCAAGATCGTTCTTTCCCGATCAGAAGTGAACGGCGTAATGCGATCCACCATTCCATTGGGAAAAGCAACCTCACGCTCAACCCAGGCGGCCAATTTGGAATCTTGCATTTCGGCAAGACCAACCACAGCGTTGCGAGTGACATTGCCGTTGTGCAGCAGATTATCGCAGGACATCACGGTAAAGGGAGCAATGCCTCTCTCCAAACGAGTACGCAAACCAGCCAGAATCAACCCAAAGGCTGTGGTCGGTGTCTCTGGATTTGCTACATCCTGTTTTAAGGCAGGCTGGTCTGGATCGAACCCTCCCGTTGCTGGATTAATGAAGTAGCCTCCTTCCGTGACCGTTAATGAAACAATCCGGATGCTTGGGTCTGCAAGCCTCTCAATGTTTGTAGGATCTCCTGGTGGGAAAAAATCAATCATCGATCCCGTTACGGTTGCTTTGTAACCAGCTGCCGATTGCTCCACCACTGTAGTCAGGTAGTCCTGCTGCGCCAGGATTTGGCCCATCACACGATCACCAGGCATAACACCTGTACCAACTAGAGCCCAGTCAAGGGATTTACCAAGTCGGAACAGTTGGTCCAGATAGACCGCCTGATGTGCCCGATGAAAATTGCCCACACCAATGTGGACAATCCCCGGCTTGATCTGCTTAGGAGAATAGTTAGGAACTGAGATCTGCGAGGGAAATGAGGGCAGAGTTGCCCGAGAGAGTCGAATAGTCATGAAAATTTTGGAAGGTCAACTCATCCAGTTGCCACCATCGACGTTGAGCGTCTGCACTGTAATATAGTCAGCATCAGCAGAAGCCAAGAAAACAGCCGCTCCTTCGATGTCGTTGGGACTTCCCATCCGACCCAGCGGAACAGCCTCACCAACCAGTCGTTTCTTCTCACCAATGGGTCGGTTTTCATAGCGCGCAAAGAGGCCATCAACCGTTGCCCACATCGGAGTATCGATCACTCCAGGGGCAATCCCATTAACGTTGATATGATGCGGAGCCATCGCCAGTGCTGCTGATTGAGTATAGCTGTAAACAGCCGCCTTGGTTGCACAGTAGTGGGCTACCAGGGCCTCTCCACGTCGACCTGCTTGAGAAGAGAGGTTAATGATCTTACCACGGATGCCTTTCTCAACCATGTGAGCCGCAGCCGCTTGCATCATAAAGAACATTCCCTTGACGTTGATATCGAAGAGCCGATCGTAACTTTCTCGAGAAGACTTCAGGAGTGGAGCCATCTCGAAAATTCCCGCATTGTTGAAAAGGATATCGACTTGGCCAAAAGCTTTCGCTGCTGCTTGAATCGTCTGATCAATATCCACCTGTTTAGTCACATCCATACTGACCGCCAAGGCGCTGCCGCCAGTCGCTTGAATTTCCTTCGCGACAGCTTCCGCTAGCGACAGCTTTACATCTGCGACAACACAGCGTGCTCCTTCCTGAGCGTAGCGCAAGGAGACAGCGCGACCGATGCCTCCGCCACCACCCGTGACAATTGCCGTCTTGCCTGCCAGTTTCATCGAATCGCCTTCCCGTTATTATCGAATTTATGGACCTTGTCTTCCTCTGGACTCAGATAAATGGTTTCACCATAATTTAGCTGAACTTCCCCATCGGTACGAACCGTTAGTGGAGCTTGCTGGCCTTCAACATTAACATGTAAGAAGGTGTCTGAGCCCAAATGTTCCGACACTCCAACCTTGCCTGTCCATAGTCCTGAAGACTTGGAAATTTGAACGTGTTCAGGACGAACTCCAATCGTTGTTGCATTGTGGCGACTGGCTTCCCCACCAGTGAGGAAATTCATCTTTGGTGCTCCGATGAATCCGGCGACGAAGAGATTGTCTGGTGCCCGGTAAAGATCAAGTGGGCTACCTACTTGCTCAATGTTACCGTGATCGAGAACTACAATCTTGTCGGCCATCGTCATCGCTTCCACCTGATCGTGGGTGACATAGATCATTGTTGTCTTCAATTGCTGGTGCAATTCCATGATCTCCAACCGCATGTTGATCCGGAGTGCTGCATCCAAGTTTGAGAGTGGTTCGTCGAAAAGGAAGGCTTTCGGTTGACGCACAATCGCTCGACCAATCGCAACGCGCTGACGCTGCCCACCTGAAAGCTGGCGAGGCTTGCGCTCCAAATACTCACTCAGGTTGAGGATCTTGGCTGCCTCTTGGACCTTTGCAGCGATCTCGTTCTTTGGCATGCCTGCCATCTTCAGTGGAAATCCGATGTTCTCACGCACACTCATGTGCGGATACAGGGCGTAGGACTGAAAGACCATCGCTAAGCCACGCTTGGCAGGTGCAAGGTTGGTCATATCCTGACCATTGAATTCGATCCTACCTTTAGAAACTTCCTCCAAGCCAGCAATTAGTCGCAACAAGGTGGACTTACCGCTACCAGAAGGACCAACGAATACGACAAACTCTCCTTCATTGACCTCAAGATCTACTGAAGGAATGACTAATACATCCCCAAACGATTTGGAAACGCCTACTAAATTAATGCTACCCATGTCTTTTTTCCCTTATTTGACTGCCCCGAGGGTCAGTCCTTTCACCATTTGCTTCTGGGTCACCCAACCAAGGAACATGATCGGCAGGATCGCCAGGGTGGAGGCCGCTGAAAGCTTAGCCCAGAACAAACCTTCTGGACTGGAATAGGAAGAAATGAAGGCTGTCAACGGAGCCGCTTCAAATGCTGTCAGGTTCAAGCTCCAGAAAGACTCGTTCCAGATCAACACAATACTCAACAAACTCGTGGAGAAGATCGCTGATTTTGACAACGGAAGCAATATATAAAGAAAAATTTTCAAAAGATCATCACATTCCATCTGGGCTGCTTCCAAAATTTCCTGTGGAATATCCTTAAAATAGGTATAAAGCACCCAGATGACAATCGGTAAGTTCATCAATGTGTAAATCAGAATTAAGCCCAGATGCGTATCCAGCAGCCCCATGTTCTTGTAAAACAAGTACATGGGGATCAACACTCCAACGGGAGGCATCATCTTAGTCGAAAGAATCCAGACCAGCTTGAACTTTGTACGCTTGGTCGGCCGGAAGGCAAAACTATAGCTCGCTGGTACAGCAATCAGGATCGCTAATAGCGTCGCAAACACTGAAATCACGATGGAGTTCCAAGCGTAATTCAGGTAGTCGCTTCGATTCTGTACAACAAAATAATTCTCTAGAGTGGGTATGAAGAAAAAGCTGGGAGGTGTAGCAACAGCCTCAATCTCTGTTTTCAAACTAGCCATCACCATCCAAAGGATTGGGAAGAAGATGATAAAACCGATCACCCAACCAAGGATTGACAGCAGAACTCTGTTGGATTTCATCAGTCAGAATTCATGTTCTTGGCAATCATCCGTAGTAGGAAGATCGCGACAATGTTGGCAAAAACAATGGAGATAATTCCACCAGCTGAGGCTCCCCCAATATCAAAATCTAGTAGTGCCTTACGATAGACAAGGAAGGCCAAATTTGTGGTCTGTGTGCCAGGACCCCCAGTCGTTGTGGTGAAGATTTCCGCAAAAATATTCAGGTGAAAAATCATCTGGATCATCACTACCGCCCCGATAGCCTTGCCTAGATGTGGCAGGTAAATCTGGAAGAAAAAGGCTAAGTGCCCGGCACCGTCCATCTTAGATGCTTCTTTAATTTCCAAGCTCATGGATTGTTGTGCCGTGATAAACACCAAGACAGCAAATGGTAACCAGTTCCAAGAAACAATGATGATGATAGAGCCAAGTGGGATATCAGCAAACCAATCGATTGGAGGTAATCCGAAAAGACCAAGTAGGTACGTGAAGTAACCGTTGACTGGATGCATCAACAAATTCTTCCAAATCAATGCGCTGACTGTAGGCATCACGAAAAAGGGCGAAATGATGACCAACTGTAATAATCGCCCCCCGTAAAGATCTTGATCCAATAAGTAGGAAATCAATAATCCCAATACTACTGTGATGCCAATGATGCTCCCCAGTAACTGGATAGAATTGTAAATCGAATCAGTAAAAACAAAATCGGTGAGCAGAAACTCGTAGTTTTCAATACCTGCAAATCCCTTGATACGTGGATTCAGCAGGTTATAGCGAATGAGGGAGTAGTAGATCGTAGCGATGAGGGGACCAAGCATCCAAATGAACAGCACAACGATTGCTGGATAATCAGAAAGTACTCTTAGTTTCATTCAGATGCCCGGCTTAGAGAAAATTAGAACCGATCAGAGTTGATCAGATCAATAGTATCCAGCTTGGCGCATGATGCGATCTGTAGCAGCTTGTGATTTCTCCAGGGCTTCGTCTACAGACATTTGACCAGCTACCGCAGCGGCTACAAACTGACCCACCTGTGTTCCGATGGACTGAAACTCAGGGATGGCTGCGAACTGTACACCTGTGTAGGGTACGGGCAGCAATGTGGACTTTGTTGGGTCCATGGCCATGATTGAATTCAGCACAGTTCGTGCGAAAGGAGCTGCCTTGTAGTAGTTGTCGTTGTAGGTTGACTTTCGTGTTCCCGGAGGAGCTACGGTCCAGCCTTTTCGCTCACCAACCAAGTCTACATACTCCTTGGAGGTTGACCACGCCAAGAACTGCTTGGCAGCATCAGTCTTCTTGGAAGACTTTGGAATGGAAAGCGCCCAAGCCCAGGCCCAACCAGTACCACGGTCAGTACGTGCAGAAGGTGCACGGGTGAAGTCGGTCTTGTCGTGAACCTTGGAGTCACTTGGGTTATAGATGTAACCAGCAGCTGAGGTTGCATCCACCCACATGCCACACTTGCCACTGGCAAACAAGGCACGGTTTTCATTGTGACCGTTGGAGCTTGCTCCTGGAGGTCCAAAGTTGTTCAAGATGTCAACATAATAGGTCAGCGCTTCTTTCCACTCTGGAGAATCCAACTGTGGTCGCCAGTTCATGTCAAACCAACGTCCACCAAAGGCATTAACCATAGTAGTCACGTAGGCCATGTTCTCACCCCAACCAGCTTTTCCGCGCAGACACACGCCGTACACACCACTTTCAGGATCATGCAGCGCTTCTGCATAGGCGCGGAATTGTCGGTAGTTTGGCTCTGCTGGCATGGTCAATCCAGCGTTTGCAAACAAGTCTTTACGGTAGAAAGTGAATGAACTCTCTGCGTAGAACGGCAGGGCGTAGATCACTCCATTGTGTGACAGTAGATCCCGTACTGTTGGGAAGACATCATCCATGTCGTAGCTGGCGGGCATATCGCTCAAGGGAACGAGCTTGCCGTCCTTACCCCACATTGGCGCTTCGTAAGCACCGATAGTAATGATGTCAAACTGACCACCGCCTGTAGCAATATCGGTCGTCACACGCTGGCGCAGTACATTCTCTTCCAAGGTCACCCAGTTCAACTCATGACCGGTCTTCTTTGTGAACTCGGAGGACAACTCCTGCATGATGATCATGTCGGAGTTGTTCACCGTAGCAATCGTCAACTTCTCTGCATAAGCTGTCATTGCGGCACTGGCACCAACCAGGGCTGCGATGAACATCGCTTTCAATGCTTTCATTCTGCCTCCATAATTATTTGGTTTTCTCTTAAATCAAGAGATTATTGAACACTTCTATAAACCTTTCTGCCTCGTTAAAAGACCACCGAAAGGCTCCGCCACTACCTAATCGCGCATTGACCCCATACCTCATGGTACTTTTGGGAACAGTCCATCAGTTCTTTAGTCGTTTGCTGGGAAACAATTGGAAAACACTGTGAAAGCTTAAGAGCGATCAAACTTTCTCGATCCAGATGATATGCGTTTTCGAAGGCAGATTTTTGGGGTATCTTTAGCGGTGATTTACAATCGGGAGGATCTCAATTCCATTTTATCAATGACCTGCTGGACATGAATTATCGTGATCCAGCAAATACGTTGCAGCTCCGCTGCATCCGATCGGCGCCAACCTAACCAGTCCCTTCCCCAAGTTTTCTAGGCGGCTGTTTGCTGTGATAAGATGACACGAACAAACGCCCAGCATTTTACAAACGTGATGTGATTAGTCAACCTATTAAATATAATGATAATTAAATTTTATTGATGAACTTGTTCCATCTGAGTCAATGAACGTCTTTCTATACTATTTTTTCTCTATCGGGAAAGAGTCTGCTTGAGTGATTGTTAATGAATTCGGTTATTTCTCAAAAATAACTCTACTAAGAGTTACATTTTAATTTAATATATTTTTAATCAAAAAATATTTTGCTTGATGGGACTGATTGAAATAAAAAAATTTGAACAAGACCGATGTGACTCACAATGAGTCTTCCCTTTGAAAGTAAAAGAAATCTTGTCACTCTGTTCCGTAAGTCAATCCGAAATTTTTCTGACGAACAGCCACAAAAGCAACTTAGCTAATCGTGTTTTCTCTGAAATTCTTCCTGCAGAGCAGGATAGAGTCGACGATAACGCTCAAGTAAATCTCGGTAGGTCTCAATCAATTCTGGTTGCGGCTCCAAAACTTCCGCAACTGGGGGACGAGAACAAAACTGTGCTGGATCACCACCCTCTGCAGCCAGCAATCCCAAACGAGCTGCTCCGAAAGCTGGTCCCAACTCAGCGCCACTGTGTCGAATGAGTGGACGTTGTAGCATTGTCGCCAAAATCTGCCCCCAAGCCCGACTACGGGCTCCGCCACCAATCAGAGACACTTCACCAATTTCCGCACCAGCTTCAACAAGCACCTGCTGGCAATCAGCAAAAGCGCAGGACACACCTTCCAAAACCGCTTGAGTCAGGTGTCGAGCATCATGATTGTGATTTAGTCCAAAGAACACTCCTTGAGCTTGGGAGTCATTATGAGGTGTTCGCTCTCCAGAAAGGTAAGGAAGAAACAATGGTGCACCAGATGGTACTGGATCTCTATCCAAGGCGGCCAACAAATCAGCTTCTTTACAACCAATCAGCTGGGATAACCAACTCAGGCAACTAGCCGCACTCAGGATGACTCCCATCTGATGCCACGTCCTAGGGAGACAATGACAGAAAGCGTGGGCACCCCTTTCTGGTGCCGGCAAGAAGGAGGGCGTCACAACAAAGTACACTCCCGAAGTTCCAAGTGACAGAAAAGCTGACCCAGGTTGTGTCGCACCAATCCCAATGGCTCCTGCCGCATTATCTCCAGCACCTCCTGCGATCACAGGCTGACCTTTGATACCCCAGCGTTTTGATAATTCTGGCAGCAAAACTCCTGAAAACTCAGTTCCTTCAATCAACTTTGGCATGTGATGTCGTGAGAGACCTGTTGCTGACAACATGGTATCTGACCAGTCTCTTTTCTCAACATCCAGCCAGAGGGTTCCTGCAGCATCTGACATCTCTGAAACCATTTCACCACTCAGCCGCAAACGCAGAAAGTCTTTTGGTAATAAGACTTTGTCAACTTTTTCAAATAGTTCGGGCTCTTCTCGTTTCAGCCAAAGTAACTTGGGTGCAGTAAACCCAGGCATTGCAAGATTACCAGTGATTTGACGCGAATTTGGGATTTGACGCTCTAAGATTTCACACTCAGTGTTAGAACGTCCATCATTCCAAAGGATTGCTGGTCGCAAAACCTGTTGCTGAGCATCTAACAGCGTAGCTCCATGCATCTGCCCAGAGAGGCCAATCCCTTTGACCTGAGCCAATGAATGTTGCTTACAAAGTTCCTCGATGCCGGCTTGAACAGCATGCCACCAGGCTTCTGGCTCCTGCTCAGACCAAAGTGGCTCGGGCCTTTGAACTGTCAAAGCGACACTCGCTTCAGCTAGGATCTGCTGCTTGGAGTTGAGCAAGAGGAGTTTGACCGCAGAAGTGCCAAGATCAATGCCGAGGTACATGGAAAACCCCCGTGAAATGGAAAATAGTCGCTATGTGAATCGTAGGGACGAACTAGAAAATTCTGAAAGAGAGCAGGGGTGGGTTTGAGGGGAGATTATTACGAACTCCCCTCCAGGAGAGAGAATTACAGACCAACCTTAGTCAAGGCACGACGTGCATAGACCCGAGACATTGCACGGCGATAGTCCTCACTGACAGACCAATCGCTGAGCACATCCACACCATTGGTCGCTGTATCGGCAGCAGCTTTGATGCTAGCTGCACTCAGAGCCTGTCCTTTGAGAGCACCTTCCACATTGCTATCACGGAAGCCCACATGGCCAACACCACTAAAGCCTACACGCACATCGGAGCAGGTGCCTCCCGACTTATCAACAGCAACCGCACAGCCCACGTAGGGATAGCGTGAAGCAGGCTGAGCGAATTTCTCATAACAGGAATTCGCATTCATTGACGTGGTGGGTACTCGAATCTCAACCAGTAATTCATCTGGTTGGACCGCAGTTTCCCATAAAGCCACAAAGTAGTCTTTTGCCGAAACCACTCGCTGCCCATTGGCCCCCTGAATTACCATGCTGGCGTCCAGAGCCAAGATTGGACCGGGATAGTCAGCTGCTGGATCAGAGTGAGCCATTGCACCACCGATTGTTCCACGATTGCGCACCTGTACATCTCCAATCGAAGCAGCAGCATCCCGCAGAGCAGGAGCTTTTGCCGCAATGACATCAGAGGATTCAACCATCCAATGCGTAGCCATCGCCCCGATAGCGATGTGATCGCCCTTATCCGTGATGTGCTTTAAATCAGAAACTCCCCCTAGGTCAATCACTGTGGTGGGTGTACTCAATCGTAATTTCATGGCGGGAACCATACTATGTCCTCCCGCAATGACCTTTGCGTCTTCACCGTGTTGGGCCATCAGAGACAGCGCTTCAGCAACGCTACCCGCCCGATGGTATTCAAAAGCTACAGGAACCATAAACCTCCTAATTTAGAGGGGAGACTAGAAGCCTCCCAAGAATTTGAATTATCAGGCGTTAGCGTTTTGAACCGCAGCCCATACCTTCTGTGGAGTCAACGGCATTTCCAGATCTTTGACACCGAGTGGTCGCAAAGCATCTACTACCGCGTTGACAATCGCTGGAGTCGAACCAATCGCACCCGCCTCTCCACAGCCCTTCACTCCTAGGGGGTTATGTGGGCATGGGGTGACGTTCCGATCAACTTCGAAAGAAGGAAGATCATCAGCTCGTGGCATTGCATAATCCAGATAGGTTCCTGTAGTCAACTGACCACTCTCATCATAGACTGCGCCTTCTAGCAGAGCCTGACCGATCCCTTGAGCCAGTCCACCGTGGACCTGACCGTCCACAATCATTGGGTTAACTACGTTACCGACATCATCAACCGCAACGAAGCGCTTGATCTCTGTGGTGCCTGTTTCCGCGTCCACTTCTACAACGGCAATGTAAGTCCCAAATGGATAGGTGAAGTTGGTGGGATCATAAAAACTGTTGAACTCAATCCCTGGCTCCAGGCCTTCTGGAAAATTGTGAGGTACATAAGAAGCCAAGGCAACCTCACCAAAACTGATTGACTTGTCTGTTCCCTTCACAGTCCACTTCCCATCAACATACTCAAGGTCCTGTTCTGAGGCTTCTAATAGATGAGCTGCGACCTTGGCACCCTTCTCTTTCACTTTGTCCAGAGCCTTGACGATAGCACTACCACCAACAGCCAAGCTTCTCGAACCATAGGTTCCCATTCCGAAGGGAACCTGCTCGGTGTCGCCATGGATTATTTCGATATCCTCAAGGGCAATACCAAGGTGGTCCGCAGCGACCTGAGCAAAGGTTGTATCATGTCCCTGCCCGTGAGAGTGGCTTCCAGTATGGACTGAAACCTTACCTGTTGGTTGAACCCGGACATTTGCACTCTCATAAAGACCGGCTCGTGCTCCTAGAGAACCAACTACTGCAGATGGAGCAATCCCACAGGCTTCGATGTAGGAGGAGAAACCAACACCGATATAGCGTCCCTGCTTACGAGCTTCTTCCTGTTCTTTCCGTAAGTCATCATATCCCAGAACATCCAGTGCTTTGCGCATTGTTGCTTCGTAATTCCCGCTATCATACTGCAAAGCGACTTGTGTCTGATAACCAGGTTGATCCACGCCGTCAAACGCGGGAATGAAGTTTTTCATGCGTAGTTCGGCTGGGTCCATTCCCATCTCAGCAGCGGCAGTGTCTATCAGACGTTCCAAAAGATAAGTAGCTTCGGGCCGTCCTGCCCCACGATATGCATCGACTGGGGTAGTATGAGTAAAGACTCCATTCACCGTCACATGTATTGCTGGAGTCACATATTGCCCTTGTAACAGTGTCCCATACAAATAGGTTGGGATAGCAGGAGCAAATGTTGACAGATAGGCTCCTAGGTTTGCATCTGTGTGAACTCGCAAGGCTGTGATATTGCCATCCTGGTCAAAACCCATTTCAGCAGTTGTATTGTGATCCCGACCGTGGGCGTCAGTGACAAACGCTTCACTTCGCTCTGCAGTCCATTTAACTGGACGGGCTATCTGCTGCGACGCCCAGGTTACTAGAGCTTCTTCGGCGTAGTGGAAGATTTTGCTGCCAAATCCCCCACCAACATCCTTTGACACTACACGAGTTTTGTGCTCAGGAATACCCAGCACAAAGGCACACATCAACAATCGGATCACGTGTGGATTCTGAGAAGATGTGTATAGAGTATATTGGTCTCTGGCCTTGCTATAGTCACCTATATAGCTGCGAGGCTCAATCGCGTTTGCTATCATCCTTTGATTACGAATCTTCATCTTGGTGACATGGTGGGCTTTGGCCATACCAGCATCTGCAGCCGCCTTGTCACCCAACTGCCAGTCGAACGCTCGGTTATCAGGCAGCTCATCGTGTACCATCGGAGCACCCGCCTCAAGAGCCTTGGAAGCATCCACAACAACTGAAAGTTCTTCATAATCCACTTCAATCAAATTCGCAGCATCGCAAGCCTGTTCCTTTGATTCAGCAACCACAATCGCTACACCATCCCCAACATGAAGCGCTTTGTCTTTCACCAACAGTGGATGCTTGGGTTCACGCATCACCTCCCCGTCAGTAAAATTAACCTGCCAACCTGTGGGAATTCCATTAATGTGAGCAACATCTTCACCTGTAAACACTGCAACCACACCATCTGCTGATTTAGCAGCTGTAGTGTCAACACTTTTGATTTTAGCGTGCGCTAGATGGCTCCTAAGTATGTAGGCATGAGTCATTCGTGGCAGCACAATGTCATCAGTATACTCGCCTGTACCTGTGATGAAGCGGTGGTCTTCCACTCGCTTGATTGATTCTCCAATCATCTTACCCATGAACTCCTCCTTGTAGTTTCAGGATTGTGAAGCAGCCCATTGAACTGCTTTGACGATGTTATCGTAACCCGTGCAGCGGCAAAAATTCCCTTCAAGGGCATGGCGAATTTCCTGGTCGCTGGGGTTGGGATTTCGTTGAAGCAATTGTACAGAGGACATGATCATTCCAGGAGTGCAGTACCCACATTGCAGTCCGTGCTTTTCTCGGAAACCTTCCTGAATCGGATGTAGAGTTCCATCACTGGCAGCCAGACCTTCGATTGTCATGACTTCTGCTCCCTCGCATTGAGCTGCCAGCAAGGAACAAGACTTGACGGCCTCGCCATTGAGAATCAGTGTACAAGCTCCACAGCTGCTAGTGTCACAACCAACGTGGGTCCCCGTTAGTCCAAGATTTTCGCGCAGGTACTGCACGAGCAAAGTGCGGGGTTCTACATCGTGAGAAACTGCCACCCCATTGACAGTCATAGATACCTTCATGCGCTCCTCCTTCAGGAAGAAAATGGTTTGTGGTTCCAATCGTGGAACAGGAAAAAGCAAGGCTAACGGTCAGGCCGTTTCCTTGAGAACAAACTGGCGAGAGCCCAGTTATGAAATTAAATCTAATTTTTACGACCATGTACCATAGCGCGGAGTCGCATCAATACGCAACTGTCTACCACGCTGAACTTTGGCTAATTGACGAACCAGCCGACGTAAGCTACTCAAATTATGAGCAGAAGCCAAGATATCAATATAGGGGAGTGCAGCCTGCATCCCCTGCGTCGAAGGACAATAATCCGGATTGCCCATCAATGGATTTAGCCAGATCACACTGCGAGAACGAGATTTCATAACGCGCATACTCTCACCGAGTAAATCTACGTCACCAGTATCCCAACCATCGCTGATTATCAAGACAACCGTACCTGGGTCTAGTAAATTCAAGGCATACTGCTCTACAAATTCACCAAAGGATTCACCAATTTTGGTACCTCCAGACCAATCTGGAACCGTCACAGACATTAGATTGAGTGCTTCTTCCAACTCCTCCGTTTGCAGGATCTCTGTCACCCGATGCAACGAAGTACTGAAGACGAAGGTTTCAATCCGGCGGTATACACTCTGGAAGGCATACAAAAACTGGATCAAGAAGCGGCTGTAGAGGTCCATTGATTTACTGACATCACAAAGCAGTACCAGCTTAAGCTTCTGCCGTTTTCTTTCTCGATGAGCTAAGTCGAGTAATTCTCCACCGCGTCTCAGGCTACTGCGCATCGTACGCCTCAAGTCCAAGGGACCTCGCTGTCGGGAAGCCTTGGTACGACGACTGAAACGAACAGCCAGGGATTTGCCAATCTCATTGATTAGTCGAGCAACTTCATCTAGATCTTGCGCAAGGAAATCACTGAAATCTCGTTCTGTAACAACCTCAAAAGGACTATAGCCTGCAACTTCCTGCTCTTCACTGGCTTGATCTGCATTATTCAGCCAATCATTGATTGTCAGGTATTTTTGCTTGCGGGGACGATCATCAATGATGACCGATGGAGCTTCCGCCTCTTCTTCATCTCGGAAACTGAGCTGGTCTGCTTTATCCCAGACGTACCAGAAACGCCGGAAGTGTTCATCGAAAATTTCCTGCTCCCGAGTGCTTTTGGCCAGAGTGGTACGCAAAGACCAATAGAAATCTTCTTCTTCCAACAAATCAATCGCATCCAAAGCTCGGAGAGCATCCATCTGCTCAGATGCACTGACACTGGATCCGTGTCGTCGCAACCAACGACAAAAACCTACTACATTTGCGCTGAACTCACGCCGCAAAGCCAGATCATCAAAGCGAGTCTCTGACTTTCGTTTGGGGGAAGGAATTTCGATTAGGGAGCTGTCGGGGAGCATTTAGATGTGATCAGTTCGCAGCCGTTGGAGACTCCTCTGCCGTTTTCATTTCCTTGGCCTGGATGCCTAAGCGCCCAAGGAAATCTGTGAGCGACTCCCGTACCTGGCGGACATCGTTACGGTCCTTGAAGATTAGCCCAAGCGTTTCCTCTACCATGCTTGGCTCAAGATGATCTTGGTGTAAGGCTGCCAAGGCCCTGGCCCAATCTAGGGTCTCCGCTACCCCTGGGATTTTTTCCAGTTTCTGCTGACGCACAAGTTCCATGAAACGACACATCTGTCCTGCTAGTTCTGCGTCAACATCAGGTACCTTGTTGCGCACAATCGAGAGCTCTTTCTCGTATGGTGGGTAATCAATCCAAAGATAAAAACAACGTCGCCGTACTGCGTCAGAGAGTTCCCGGGTGCGGTTACCTGTCAGGATTACGTAGGGTGGTTCTTCAGCGCGAATGCTACCAATCTCTGGAATGGTGATTTGCCATTCAGAGAGTATTTCCAACAAGAAGGCTTCAAACTCTTCATCCGCTCGATCCAGCTCGTCAATCAACAAAACCGGTGCTTTTGGATGAGTCAGTGCCTGTAACAGCGGACGTTTGAGCAAGAACTGCTCACCAAAAATAGAAGCCTCTCGATCTTCAAGGGAGCGAGTGCTGTTTTCATCCAGTTTCAGGTGCAGCAATTGACGCTGATAATTCCACTCGTAGAGGGCCATATTGGCATCAAGGCCCTCATAGCACTGAAGTCGGATCAAATCCGTATCCAGCGCTCGAGCCATCACCTTGGCGATCTCTGTTTTACCAACACCCGCTGGCCCTTCGATCAGCAGCGGCTTGCGAAGCGTCATCGCCAAGTACACAGACATCACAATGCTTCGATCTGCAATATAGTCTTGTTCTTCCAGTAATTGCTGCAGGCGTTGCAGTTGCTCGTGTTGCATCAACCTTCCAATTTGGGGTTAGTGACTTGTTGGGTACATTCTTCCAGCGCATTCCAGGCCAGCGCTGCACAGCGGATGCGGCTCTTGTGCTTTCGGATGGCCATCAACGGGGGCAGAAATTCTGGAGGAGAATCGGGCAATTCACCTGTTTCCATTGCTTCTCGAAAAGTAGCTCCCAGGTTATTTGCCTCTTCCAAAGACAAACCCTGGATGCTTTCTCCCATCAATGAAGCCGAAGCAACACAAATAGAACAAGCACGCACCTGGTTACGGGCTTCTTGAATCGGGCGTTGAGCTCCCTCTGAGGGATCACCACCCAGCACAATGGTCAACTCCAGTTCATCTCCACAAAGTGGGTTGTGCACGACCGCCTTCAGATCTGCCAGTTCCAGCCGACCAGCAAAACGTTGGTGATGCATATGATCTTTGAGGGTATCTCGATAGAGCGATTCGCTCATGAAAAAACCTTTCGTACATTGGCCAGAGCTGAGATGGCTCTGTCGATTTCCTCAAGCGTGTTGTAGAGCGCCATGCTCAAACGAACTGTGGCCCGCACACCGAGGCGTTCATGCAGGACCTGTGTACAGTGATGTCCAGCTCGTACTGCAATCCCTGTTTCATCAAGAATTTGCGCCACATCGTGAGGGTGTACACCTTCTAAATCAAAAGAAACCACCCCGGTACGCTTCGAGGCCTGCGATGGTCCGTAGACCACCACATCTGGCTCTTCTACCAAGCGGTTAAGCGCATGGGCAACCAATTCCTGCTCGTGCTGCCGAATCTGGGAGACACCCCATTGCTGCACGTATTCGATTGCGGCCTGCAAAGCAACTGCCTCGGCAATTGGAGGCGTACCGGCTTCCAATCGCGCTGGAATTGTGGCCCAACTGGAACTCTGGCGACCCACCTTGGCGATCATTCCACCCCCACCTTGCCATGGCTGCATCTCATCCAATCTTTCAAAGCGCCCACACAGCACTCCAATCCCAGTGGGACCATAGAGTTTGTGACCAGAAAAAGCGAGAAAATCGCAACGCTCGGCCCAATTTTCTAGTGGTATCCGACCAACAGCTTGCGCTGCATCGACCATTACAGGAACTTCATAACGTTGAGCAAGGTCAAGGATCGTTTCCAAGGGATTGATTGTTCCCAGTACATTGGAAACAGCTGTCACGGCCAACATGCGTGGACACTGCGCCAGCAGTTGCTCCAAATGATTCAGCTCCAACTCACCCGAATCTGTGATAGAAACATAATCCAGTTCAGCTTGTCGCTCCTGCGCAACCAGTTGCCAAGGAATTTGGTTGGAATGGTGTTCCATCTCTGTCAGGACAATCCGATCTCCTGCCTGAAGACGAGGTCTCAACCAGGCTTGGGCCACGAGATTGATAGATTCAGTTGTACCTCGGGTGAAAACTACGCGTCGACTATCCTTCACACCAACAAAGTCAGCAACCGCTTGACGCGCCTTTTCATAGGCGTCAGACGCATCCTCTGAAAGTTGATAGACTCCACGGTGGATATTGGCGTTGGAGTGAGTCAAGAATTCCAGCAGGGCATTCAGGACAGGGTGGGGCTTCTGTGTCGTCGCAGCATTATCGAGGAACACCAGCGGGTGACCGTGAATCACCCTTTGTAGAATCGGGAAGTCTGAGCGGGCTTCAAGCAGGGAACGCATAACGAGATTCATCTCAGATGCTGCACTGCTTGACTTCCATCATCGATAGGCCTGTACGCTCATGACGCAGCTTAACCACTTCGGTGATGATGCTCAGGGCAATTTCTTCAGGTGTTCTACCACCAAGATCTAATCCGCAAGGAGCTCTCAGTACCTGGCGCAAGGCATCCGCGTCCATTCCACCTTCCTTGAGATATTCAACGACAAGGCGCGAGCGCTTGGCACTCGCAACCAGACCGATGTAGCGGGGTGTACCGCTTAGAGCCGCCTGAATTACCTGCTGGTCACCCTTGTGCTGGGTCAACACGATCACGTAGCTGTTCAGTCCAGGATTAATTTTCTGGTAATCGGTATCATCGGTGATCAGCTGATCAGCAAATGGGAAGTCCTCGCGAGTTGCTCCTGGGCTGTTAACGGTGACTCGGAAGTGCAGCAACCGTCCAAGCTCTGCTACCAACTCTGCAATCCGGCCTTGTCCCACCAGCATTAACTCTGGTTGGGGCAGGAAAGGCTCCACATAAACTTCCATCTTGCCACCACACGGCATTCCAACACCAAGCACTTCATCATCTAGGTCGATTTCAATAATTCTTGTCTGACCATCCTGAAGACATTCCAGGGCAGTCTCTCGGACAGCACTGTCTGCACAACCGCCACCCACCCAACCCAAAATCGACATACCATCGGCGCCGATGATTGACTTTGAGCCTGGCTTGGCTGAAGCCGAACCGACTGTTTTGATTACGGTAGCCGTGGCAAAGGCGGCTTCATTTTGCAGCAGTTCGCTGACTTTATCATAGTACTCAGTGGACATAGTTCCTCGGTTGGAAACAGAAGACAGGTTGCCAAACAGGCTGGGCACACCCGTCGCCGGTAGTTTTCCGGGACAGGAACCTTTCTTCAAAGATTTATTTTCAGGCTGGTTGGTTGATAAAGTAGCGCTCATATTCCTCTGGTGTATCAATATCCCGCAAGACGTGATCCGTATTCATTGGGTGCCGATGGACGCGCTCCTTGTACTGACGAATCAATCCCCGACATCCTTCCATCTTGGCATGACTCAACAACTCTTCACGATAAGAGGCCGAAAAAAGCACTGGATTACCCGGTTGATCGCCAACGACTGGACGGAGAATCAGTTGAGGATTTTCAGCAAGCAGCAACTTGAATTGGCCCATCAATTCCTGATACTCAGCTGTTTCGATGAATGGCAAGTCCGAGAGACAGATCATGAAGCCAAGAGCCTCGGGTGAGGCAGCTTGAATCCCTGTCCGAATCGAAGTTGTCATGCCTTCGGCATAATTCGGATTCTCCACAAATTGAATCGGACGGTTAGCTAGGGCTTTTCGAGTGCGTTCCTGTTCGTGTCCCACAACAACCAGTAATTCATCAGGTTTCGCTGCAAGAATTTGATCAGCAATGTGGGCCAAGAAGCAAGACTCCCGGAAAGGTAGCAGCAGCTTGTTACGCTCTCCCATCCGCCGGGACTCTCCAGCTGCCAGTAAAATCACACTGAGCATAGGTTACTTCTTACCAAACATTCCCTTGAGAGCAGAACCAACCAATTGTAGTCCGTTGACTGGTTCTGGTTCTTCTGCATTCAGCTGGGTCTGCATGACTCTAATCTGGGTTTCCAGTCGTTTCACGGTGGCTTCCAGTTCGGCAACCCGACCTTCCAAAGCAGGATCAGCAGAACTGGTAGGGACTGCCGCGTCTTCTGCTGGTTGACTGGTTGCTGCAGGCGTCGCTACTGGTGCTGCTGTGACCGGTGCAGCAGTTGCCGGGGCTGCTGCAGTTTCGCCATCACCTTCCGCAACTTCCCGGAATTTGGCGACAAACTGTTCAATCAGCTTATCATTGACCGCTACAATCATTCGGGAACCAAACTGAGCCAACTTTCCTGTAATCGACAGTTTGATACTGCTGGTCACTTCGGTTGCGCTGTCTACTTCCTTGAGATTGACCGTCATGGTCATAGAAGCGCTACCTTTACCACCCGTGTCCTTACCAGCGCCTTGGAGCACCATTTCCTTGTTCTTAGCATCTAGCTTTTCGAACCGTCCCTCCCCATTGAACTTACTGGTGACAGGTCCAATCTTGACACTGATCTTCCCCTTGAAGTTTTTATCATCAACCATTTCCGTTAACTGTGCCCCTTGCACACAAACCACCACACGGCTGGGATCGCTCAGTAGTTCCCATACTTTTTCGACCGGCGCGTTGACCGTAAAATTTTTATCTGCCGTGACTTCCATTTGTCTCTCCTCTCAGAATAAATGGCGTTTCTAATTAATCTCCGAATCGTTTTCTTTCATCATTGATTTGGATCAAATTAACGAGAGACGGAGCGTTTGAATGTAGTTTGGTTAGATAAACTAATTAAAATAACATAAAAAATTTACAGATTCCTTTGAGTTTTTTAAAAAAATTAATCTTCCCATTGTAGTGACACTTAAAGCGATAAAGTCCGTGGCCTAGAAATGAGATTCAAGATCCAGTAAACTTTGCAGATTATGTGCTGCCAGGAAAGCATCTACCCAAGGTAGCGCAGCCTGCATACCAGCTGTTGCAGGCTCATAGCCCTGCGTTCCAAGCAGTGGGTTGAGCCAGATCACCTTACGCACCTTGCCTCGAAAGCGTTGGAGCTGCCGAGCTAACAAATCCGGGGCTCCGGTGTCATAACCATCGCTGAGGATCAGTACGATGGTATTTCGTGAGAGCATTGAGCGGGAATACTCCGTGTGAAAATCTTTCAGGCAACTGCCAATTCTTGTTCCACTCGACCAGGCTTCCTCCCGTTCAGCAAGTCGACGTAGCGAGTCCGGAAATGCACGCGTCTTCAGCTTTTCAGAAATTGGCGTCAATCGTGTGCTGAAAAGGAAGCCATCCATCCTGCGAAAATGCTGCTGCAGTGCATGCAGAAAACGCAGGAAAAACAGGCTGTATTGATCCATGGAACCACTGATATCCAGAAAGGCGACCAATCCTGGCTTACGCTCACGTCGTTGGCGAAAACAGAGATGAAGTGGCTCTCCACCATGCTGCAGATTGCGTCGAATCGTTCCTCGAAGACTGATGCGACCAGAATGTGGAGAAGGCCGCTGTCGGCGAGAAAGTCGTGCACTGAGTTGCTCAGCCAACCGTCGCGTCAACTGCTCTAGCTCTTCAAGCTGAGACATTGGAATCGTAGAGAAGTCAGTACGCCTCAATGTTTCCTGCAGACTGGCACCGGCCACTTCTTCGTCTTCACGGGTTTGATCACTGGCTTCTTGTGCTGAGCTGGCAAAAGTCAACAGTGATCGCTTTTGACGCGTAACAACACCCAGTGGATTGACAGGTGGTCGGTCATTAGCAGTTTTCCGAGGTGGTGGAGGCCCTGGCTGCCAGTATTGATCGAACAAAGGATCAAATTGTTCATTCTCCTGCCTCGAAGAACACAGGAGCGCACGCAGTGCGGCACGGAGATAGGAGCGCTGATCCAGAGGGCCCACTCGACAAGCTTCCAAGGCTGCCAAGGTTTCTGCTACACCAACCCGAAAACTTTGACGACGCAGAAAGCGACAGAACCCAATGACAGCTGCGGTCAGGTCTGTCTGTGAATTCATGTGTTCCGTAACGAACATGTTCGTCGACTTCATCCCACGGCTGCAGTCAACAGATTGTCCAGACCTCGCTTGCGTACCAGTTCCTGATCTTCTGTCGACTTCAGCACACATCCCATGGTACGTTCAAAAGTCAGTTCATCCAGATGTGGGCGATTGAGCAGCAGGAGTGCCTGAGCCCAATCCAGGGTCTCAGCGACGCCTGGTGATTTGCTCAGTGGGAGTTCTCGCAAAGACTGAATACATTGCACTGTTTGACGTGCCAACTCGGCTTCTACCTGAGGTAATCGCTGACGCACAATCTCCTGCTCTTGCTCTGCATCCGGATAACCAATCCAGTGGTACAGACAGCGCCTCTTGAGTGCATCACTCAACTCACGGGTCCTATTCGAAGTCAGCACCACATGAGGACGGTGAGTCGCCTGTACAGTCCCCAACTCTGGAATCGTGATTTGAAAGACAGAGAGCAACTCCAGCAGGAAAGCTTCAAATTCCTCATCGGCACGGTCTACCTCATCGATCAGCAACACGGGAGACTTCGCTGAGTGACGCAAGGCGGATAACAGTGGTCGCTCCAACAGGAATTCTTCACTGAAAATTTGTGCTTGTTTACTGTCCAGACGATTGGCACCACTCGCTTCTTCCAGTCGGATAGCCAAGAGCTGCTTCTGGTAATTCCACTCATAAACAGCGCTGTGCACGTCGAGCCCTTCATAGCACTGCAAACGGATCAATTCCGTCTGGCACAAGGTGGCCAGTGCTTGGGCCAGTTCCGTCTTACCAACTCCAGAGGGGCCTTCCAACAGCAAGGGTCGGCCTAGATGTAAAAGTAGAAAAGCTGAGGTCGCCAGCGCCTCATCAGCTACATATCCGGTAGCTTGAAGCTCTGTGACCACTGCCTGAGGATCTGCAGGCAGAGGCAAATTAGTCATGAAAAAATCGGATTTGGAGAGAAAGGAGAGTGAGGAGCCCCAGAGGCTCCTTCAGTCAGCTAATTAGGAAATGACGCCCTTTTCCTTCAAAATCTTCCAGACCTTGAAGGGAGTGACAGGGATATCAACATGGGTCACACCCAAGTGAGAGAGCGCATCTACTACCGCGTTGGCCACTGCAGGAGGTGCTCCCACGGTTGGGGATTCTGCAACTCCCTTGGCACCCAGTGGGTGGTGTGGGGAAGGTGTGATCGTATGCCCGGTTTCCCAATTCGGAGTTTCTACCGACGTTGGTAGTAGGTAGTCCATGAAGGTACCGTTGAGAATGTTACCATCATCATCATAGATCAACTCCTCGTACATTGCTGGGGCAATTCCCATTGCCAGGCCGCCATGTATTTGACCTGTTACAATCATTGGATTGATGATATTTCCACAGTCATCAATCGCCACGAACCGGCGAATCTTCATCTCTGCAGTTTTGGGATCAATGTCCATCACACAGATGTAGGACCCAAAGGGGAAGGTCAGATTGGGTGGATCATAGTAGTGCGTCGCTTCCAGCCCAGCTTCCATTCCCTGTGGATGGTTGGTATAAGCCGCAAACGCAATGTCCTGAATCGTCTTGGAGCGCTCTGGGGCTCCCTTGACAAAGAACTTGCCGGGTTCCCATTCCAGATCTTCTTCACTGACTTCCAGAAGATATGCAGCAATTTTACGTGCCTTGTCCCGGATCTTGTGAGCAGCCTTGGCAGCAGCAGCACCAGCGGTAGGTGTACTGCGTGAGGCGTAGGTTCCCAATCCATAAGGAGCAGTGTCGGTGTCACCTTCCTCAATCTGAATGTGCATGGCTGGAATGCCCAACTCTTCCGCGAGGATCTGGGCATACGTTGTTTCGTGGCCTTGCCCCTGGGATTTAGTTCCAAAGCGAGCGATTGCCTTCCCCGTTGGATGGATTCTGACCTCAGCGCTATCAAACATCTTGATGCCGAGGATATCGAAATCTTTGGAAGGACCTGCCCCAACAATTTCAGTGAAGCTGGATATACCAATACCCATCAACTCACCTCGGGCACGTTTCTCTGCCTGCTCCTTGCGCAATTCCTCGTAGCCCACCATATCCATTGCTTTACGCAACGCTGGGGCATAATCACCAGAGTCGTACTCCCAACCCAATGCGGAGCGGTAGGGGAACTGATCTTTCTGAATGAAGTTTTGAAACCGAAGATCTGCCGGATCCCGTCCCAACTTCTGGGCGAGCACATCCGTAATTCGCTCAATTGCGTGCACAGCTTCCGTCACTCGGAAAGAACAACGATAGGCGACCCCTCCCGGTGGCTTGTTTGTGTAAACCGCGTCCATCTCAGTGAAGGCCGTTGGAATATCGTAAGAACTCGTTACGATCGAGAAGAGCCCTGAAGGAAACTTGGAAGGATTCGCTGCCGCGTCTGTGTAACCATGGTCGGCCAAGGTCTTGATTCGCAGACCGGTCATCTTACCCTCCTTGGTGGAGGCCAGTTCAACAGTCATATGGTAATCACGAGCAAAAGAATCTGCCTGAAGGTTCTCGGAGCGGTCTTCAATCCACTTGACTGGCTTACCAATCAGAAAGCTTGCGGCAATCGCGATGACGTAGCCCGGATAAACCGGCACCTTACCTCCAAAACCACCTCCAATATCTGGAGAAATTACGCGAATACGCTCTTCTGAGAGGCCAACGTGACCTGCAACAAGAGCGATAACGGTGCGAATCGCATGGGGAGCCTGTGTTGTCATCCAGACTGTCAGCTTACCTTCAGCTTTTTCGTAACTGGCTACACAACCACAGGTTTCGATTGAAGCAACGTGAATTCGAGGGATATAGACTTGTTCTTTGACCACCACGTCTGCCTCATCGAAGGCTTGTTCAGTGGCTTCCTGATCACCTGTCTGCCAATGCCAGATATGGTTATCTGTTCTACCTTCCTTGTCTGGTCGCAACAACGGAGCATCTGCATCCAAGGCCTTGTGAGGATCAATGAGCGGCTTCATCTGCTCATATTCAATCGAATTTTCCAGAGCCTGTACCGCATCGGCAGCAATATAGCGGTCTGTAGCAATCACAGCAGCAACTTCCTGGGCCTGATACATCACCGTATCAGTGGGTAGGACCATCTGAGTGTCTGACATCAGAGTCGGCATCCAGTGCAAATTGTACTGCTTAAGATCTTCCCCAGTGATGACAGCTAACACTCCGGGAATCTCCATCGCTGCACTTTTATCTATGCTCTTGATCTTGGCATAGGCAAAGGGACTGCGAGCAATGTCCATGTAGAGCATTCCCGGCAACTGTACATCATCTGTGTATTTGCCTAATCCTCGGATAAAGCGCGCATCTTCCTTTCGTTTGAGGCTATGCCCCATACCTCCAATTTCTTTGGATGTCTTGCACATTATCATGCGGCCTCCTCCTGCTTCTCGTTCAGTTTATTGGCGGCATACTGGATCGACTTGATGATGTTCGAGTAGCCTGTGCAACGACACAAATTTCCTGAAATTCCCCAGCGAATTTCCTCTTCTGTTGGGTTCGGATTTTTTTCTAACAATTCTTTTCCTCGCATTATCATCCCCGGAGTACAGAAACCACACTGCAGCCCATGCTCCTGATGAAAACCTTCCTGAAGTGGATGAAGCTGCCCTCCTTGCTCGACTCCCTCAATCGTCTCTATCTTTTGATTGTTGGCCTGAACCGCGAAGAAAGTACAGGCCTTGATCGACTTCCCGTTCAAAAGGATCGTACAGGCGCCACAGCTAGACGTATCACAACCGATGTGTGTACCGGTCAGAGCTAGGTCATCGCGGAGAAAATGGATCAACAATTTTCGGGAATCTACCTCTTGGGTGAATGATTCACCGTTGATTTCAATCGTGATGCTGTGCTTCGACATGGGTCAACTCCTCCCTTGGGCGCGTTCCACTGAGCGGCGGAGTGCGCGTTGTATCAGTTCACGAATCAGAGTAAGCTTGTATTCAGCAGAACCTCTCAAATCATCTGCTGGGCTTGATGCATCTGCAGCAAGCTGTCCTGCCTGCGCAAATAGCGCATCAGATGGTTGTTGGCCCCGCAGAGCGTTCTCCGCATCCACTGCTCGAGTGGGGAGCGCTGCAACGTTAGTCAATCCGATACCAGCCTGTTCAATACTACCATCAGCCGCTAGCGAGAGTTGAACCGCTACTGCAGCAGCAGCGTAGTCACCTACCTTGCGCTCTACTTTCAAGTAACAACCCCCACTCCGGGAAGGGGGAATTGGTATTCTAATCTCAGTGAGAATCTCTCCGTGCTCCAATGCTGTTGTGAAGAAATCCGTGAAAAACTCATCTATCGGCACTATCCGAGCTCCAGAAGCCCCAGTGATCTCAATCTCAGCTCGGTAGGCCAGCATGGTCGCAGGGTGATCGTTGGCGGGATCACCGTGAGCTAGATTACCCCCCACAGTTGCTAGATTTCGAACCTGGGGATCTGCAATCATCTTCGTGGTGTCCACTAGTAACGGATACCGTTCACTAATCCAGGGTAGATCTTCTAGAACCACTTCACGAGCCATTGTACCGATTTTCAGAAAACCACCTTCCTCACGGACGTAGTCCAAGCCAGGAATGTGGCTAATATCAATCAAGTGGCTCGGCTCTGCGAAGCGTAAGCGCATCGCGGGGATCAGGCTATGACCACCAGCCAGCACCTTGGCTTCATCTCCATGTTCATGTAACAAGGCAATGGCCTCCGGCAGAGTGGCCGGAACCAAGTAATCGAAAGTAGGGGGTATCATGTTGGCTCTCCCTCAGGCTCTTAGACGTCTGACACAAGACCAAGATTATTTGGTACCTGCATTCAGGCAAGACGATCAACAGTCGCAGATTTCAACTGCCGCTAATTTGTCACACCAAAATAGAACAACAGCAAAAGAGGAGGAAAGCAAGGTTTGGAAAAATAATTTTTTCCGAGAAGTCTCTATCTTGTAGAATTAATTTTTGAAGAGAGACTTTCTCGGAAGATTGGAAGGATGATTTGATCGTGATAGGGATGATTCCGTTGTGAACCTCAACGAGGTTCAAGTTCGCAGTGTCGAAACTCAATCTGCGGGGTAACTTCTGTGCCAAAGTGTGTATTGCAGAAGTATGCTCCACGGAACTGGGTTCCACGTAATCGTGTGCTGTAGAAGATAGTCCCTGATAGATTTGATTTCGACAAGTTAGCGTTCTGTAGGTCTGCGGTATTGAACCAAACTCCACTTAGATTGGCTTCGGACATGTCGGCACCAAACAACTTCACTCCTTTTAAATTGGCACCTTGGAGATTTGCTCTTTTTAGATTTGCGCCTCGCAGATTTGCACCCTCTAGATTGGAACCCTGCAGATTTGCGCCCTGCAAATCTGCTTGCTCTAAGTTGGCACCTCGCAAGTTACTACTAGAGAGATCGGCTACCTGAAGATTCGCACTGAAAAAGATTGTCTTCGCCATATCGGAAGAACGGAGATTGGCACCGTTCAGTTTGGTCATCCGCAGATCAGCCTCACTGATATTGCACTCTACGCACGCTCCAAAATTACGTAATCGACCCAGATCTCTTTGGTCATAAGCCCAGAGAAATTGGGGAACGATCCATCCCAAGCTGACAAGGAGCCAGCAAAGGCCAAGTGGTAGAGACAATCGGAACTGTCGAAGGAGATGCATATTCGCTCGTTTGTGAATTTATCAAAGAAAAATCCCTATTGAAAACAACGATAAACAGCATCCTATTCTGATCGTTTCTTACAAAATTAGACTGGCAAAAACGGAACCAAACTACTTTGACAAGTCTTCAATCTCACCAAAAGCCTTCACGCACCAAAGTAATTTCAAAGCGGAATGGAACCGAGAACTCGGTAATCAAACGGGGTGAGGAGATAGGAGCTAACTGAGGAAAATTTCAATCTTGGCAGGCTCAGAGATGCCTTCTCTAGCAAGAATTTCCAGAAAAGACATCTCAGGTAGGCAAAATTAGGAAATGTATTTTTTCGGAATTGCAGCTCCCATTGTATACTTGGGGTCAACAAAATTCCCCAAGCGGACCTTTCCACATTGGCTCAACATCATATAGGCGTCGTAGCGTTCAAAACCAAAATCCCGCTCAAGCCAATAGATTAGCTCCCGATAAGCAATTCTACACGCATCTTCCAGAGGTCTGGTGCTACCAATCGCCATGATGAAATCATCTGCTTCAAGGCGTGGCCACTCGATATTGTAATTTTTAATCACGTTTACGGTAAAGGTTGTAAAAGTTGGATACTCAACAGCTACGCCGCAAACCTCTCCATCCCCCTGACAAGCGTGCGCATCACCAATGAAAACCCGTGCACCCTCAACGCGAACAGGTAGATAAGTCACGGTGCCAGGCCCCATGTCAGGCAAGTCCATATTCCCACCGTGGCTATCCGGTGTTAGGGAATTGATTGAATCAATTTCCGGTGAAGTACTCAGTGTGCCAATGTGGGGACGATATGGTAGCTTGATTCGGTCGCTCCAGTGGACAGTCTCTTCATCCACATGAATCTTACGGACAATCTCTGGCAACGGTTCGTTTAATGTTGCAGTCAGGTTGGTTCCGGTCAAAGCACCGAATTCAGGAATCATGCAGCAGGTGCCCCGAGGCTGATCACCACGAGGCACCATTTTCTCAATGTGAATGCAAATCGTATCTCCAGGCTGTGCACCCTTGACCATAATGGGCCCACATTGAGGATTAAGATAAGGCATTTTTAGAAGCTTTGTTGGTTTGTCAGATTCCGATCGAATTTTCCCCTCAAAAGCATCGTGTGTTTCGGCAACAATTGTATCTCCAGGCTCTACTTCCAAAACGGGATTACTGTAGGGCCCAATCGTATAAACGTATTTCCCTTGTTTTTCAGCACTTAAATGATGAACTTTGCCGGTGGGAGCTTTAGCAATACCATGCTTGTACATCATCGAATCACTTACCCAATCATTGGGGTAAGACCGCATGATCATTTCCATGTCTACCTCTTTAGGCTAGATTGACAAAACTTTGCTAAGCTTTTCTTCATCCCGAACCGCATCAGAATCAAGCATAGCAACAACAGAACCCTTCTCAACAGCGTACGCTCTGTCAACTGTGTTAGAAATTAATGAAGCATTTTGATCAATCAAAATTATAGACAAGTTGAGTTGTTTCCGAAAATTCAATATAGCCTCACCAATTTGACCGACAATATTTGGCTGTACTCCCTCACTTGGTTCATCCAAAATAAGTATTTCAGGCCCACCTGCTAAAGCTCTACCAATTGCTAACATTTCTTGTTGTCCCCCACTAAGTGATCCTGCCATCTGACTTCTTCTTTCATGAAGAATAGGGAAAAGATCGAAAATTAGTTTGTTGAATTTAGAACGCTTCTTGGAGTCTCGCTGTAAATAACCACCAAGGAGAAGATGTTCGTTGACTGTCATTCCTGGAAAAATTCCTCGACCCTGCGGGACATATCCAACTCCCTTGCGAGCAATTAATTCAGGCTGCAGGTTTGTGATATCGTTTCCGAATAAGGTCACTTTGCCATTGCTGGCACGAATTAACCCAATTAAAGTTTTGACAAATGTAGATTTCCCAACTCCGTTTCTACCAATAATACCAACAATTTCATTTGTAAGAATATCTACTGAGATATCACGTACAACAGTTGCCGTTCCGTATCCACTGCACACATCTTGGGTAGTCAAAACAGAGGACTGATTCATTTTAGTACCCAAGATATATATTTTTCACCTCAACATTGTTGAGGGTAGACTGTAAATCACCCTCATAAAAAACACCGCCCTGGTGCATAACCGTAATTTTTTCAGCGATTTGCTTGATGAATTTAAGATCATGTTCAACAACAATAATTGTTAGGCCATGTTTTTTACATGACTTGACAGCGTCAGCAGTCATACCCGTTTCCTTCTCTGAGAGCCCCGCTGTTGGTTCATCAAGAAGTAGAACATCAGCACCTGTGTGAATGATCATCAAAATTTCTAACCATTGCAAATGATGATGAGCAAGATTTTTAGAAGGGAAATTTGAGTTAATTGAGAAATCAAACAATTCGATTAGTTCTTTCAATAATTCATTCTTCTCATCAGAATGATTTCCAATCGAAAATCCCGAAGCGATTTCAATATTTTCTCTCACTGAAAGATTATTGTACGCTCGAATAGTCTGAAAGGTCATCCCTAAACCGAGCCTAACTCTGGCGCTAGGTTCAAAGTTTGAAATCTCTTTCCCTTTAACAACGACAGTACCACTATCTAATTTAATAAGACCAAAAAGTGCTTTGAAGAGAGTTGATTTTCCAGCACCATTGGGCCCTATAACACATCTGATCTCATTTTTTTCAACCTGAAAATTCACGTTTGACAGCGCTGACACGCCACCAAATTTCTTACTCAGGTTATTTGTTTCAATAATTTTTTCCATATACTTGAAAAATAGTTCTAACGAATCTAATTATCTCATTTTTTCTCAAATAATTTCCCAAGCTTACCGACATTATTCCAAAGTGTTAAAACAATACCATCTCGGAACAGCATTATTGACGCAACTGCTGCTGCACCAATAAAAATTAATGAAAGTTGGTTGCCTTGTGTGGAGAGTGTGAACGAAAACCAAGTCATTCCAATGGTAGATAAGGATACAGCCAATAAACTTGAACGTCCTCCGATTGCAGCCCAAATTACAGGTTGTGCAGCTGCTACTAGTCCTAGTTGACTTGGTGTAATATAATTTCCCCACTGAACATATAAAATACCACTTACTGAAGCAAGAGCCGCTGCTAATACAAAAACAAAAAACTGCCATTTTCTAATGTCGTATCCTAGAACCTCTGTCCTTAACGAGTCTTCGCGAATTGCTACAATTATTGAGCCATATTTTGAATTGATAAAAATTCTTAGAGCCACAAAAACAAGTGCTACAAAGGTAAGAACGTAATAGTAAAAAGAGTACCCATAGAGAGGATCATCTATCCATGGAAGTCGCATTGATGGAATACCTGTCATTCCATTATAACCACCCAACAAAACGTTTCCAATTTTCCATTGGTAACCAGCAGTTTGAGCAAGAAACGTTTCTAGCAAAAGTGTGAAAACCAAAGTCAAAACTGGAATAATCCAATTTTCAACTCTGGCGAAAAATAGAAAGTAGGCTAAAATTGAAGCAAGCAACATGCTTGACAAAATACCACCACCAATTCCAATAAATTCATATGCCGGCAGTTGAGTTAGGTTTCCAGCAATTATTCCATATGCGTAGCCAGCTACTCCAAAGAAAGCGATTTGTCCAAAACTTAGAATTCCACAGTAGCCCCAAACTAAAGTAACGCTAAGTCCCAATGGAACATTTAAGAGGAAATAAGCAAAATTCATTGCCTCATAATCACCCATTACCATAGGTACTATTGACAAACTAACTAAGTAAGCCAGAAAAAATATTAATGAACTCTTTTGTTTGCCAAGATCACGTTCTCCCAGGAAAAGCTGTAATGGTCCCATTTTACCTTCTACCAAAAAGTCTAATGCTTGCTAGCCCATTAGGATAAAGTCTAATTAATATTAGTGCTGCGAAGAATAGACCCACTGTTCCTGCAAATGATCCTAGGTACATACCAATTGGTGTTCTAATAGCTGCTAGTGATCCTGCACTATAAAGAGTACCTGTTATTATATTTGTAGCCCCACCTACAACCACAGTTATGAAAGCTGGCGCGACAAATTGTGTTCCCATGAATGGTGCGATCGTTGTTGTTGGTGCTAACACTCCTCCAGCTAAAGCGGCTAAACCCGCGCCGAATGCGAAAGTTATAGAAAACATTTTCTTCCTATTGATCCCAATTGTTGACGCAATTTCTGGGTTTTGCATTGTCGCACGTGCCTTCAGACCCAATTCTGTTTTCTGAAGAATAAAATAAATCAGCGCTACCAGCAAAGCTGCAACAAAAATCAAAAACAATTGGTATATCGAGTAAGTAAACCCACCATATTCAATTGAGCCAAATGGAATTTTTATTGAAGGTAAAAATGGACCATAAATTAATAATGCTCCTTGCGCAATTATTAATCCTAGTCCCCAAGTCAATACTAAAGCAGATAAAATTCTCGAGTATAAGTACCTAATGAATAGAAATTCAATTACCAATCCGACCAAAACACCAACGAGAAAGCAAAAAGGTAATGTTAGGAAAAATGGTAGTCCTTCTGTTACTAATAGCGAGGCCACATATGCCCCAATCATCATAATTTCACCGTGAGCTAAGTTGATTATGTTCATCATACCTAGCACAATCATTAGACCTATCGAACACAACACCAAAAATGCACCAGCAGTTAATGCTTGGTACACTAAGCTTATTATCAGAGGTGCTATTTCCATAATCACTTTCAAGAGATGCCCGGGAGAACACCCCGGGCTTTTAATTTTTACTTCCCAAACATTGTGAAGTAAGGATCCTCATCTGGAATATACTGCTTGTATTCCTTTTTACCAACGAGATTTACACCCATTCTATGTAGCCACCACGGAGTAATCATTGGCCACTCTCTCAAGAACTGAACATTATGCTCTGCATCAGCCACAGCTAATCGAATATAATGTCCTGCGTGGTGAGTTGCTGGCTCCATGAAGACGGTACCCTCTGGAGCCTCGATGCTCATTCCAGACTCCAGAGCTTTTTTAACAGCTTCTTGCTCCGTAGTACCTGCTAATCTTGCAGCCTTTGCGTACATGTGGATTGAGAAGTATGTGTTTTGCGCCATCTGACCAATGTATGGGTCATTCGGGAACATTTTGTACCATCTTTGGACAAAATCCCTATTTCTCTTCGTAGGAATTTCTTCGATGTAGTTCACGCAATTATGCATCCTGTTCAGTGATGGTGCAGAAAATCTACGGTGCTCGTAGCCCTGTGCCATGTTAACAGTTGATGCCATCGGATATTCAAGTCCTGCAGCTGAAGCTTGTGGATAGTAATTCGACTGATTTGATCCTACAAGGAGTGTGAAGACCCAATCAGGTTTTGCTGCTTGGATTCGGGCAATCGATGTACTGAAGTCAGAAACACTAAGTGGAACAAATTCCTCTTCAATAATTTCCCCACCGACCAATGGTGCTGTTGCCTTTGTCCATGCAGCCGTGAGTTGTCCAAAATTGTAGTCGGCTGCTATCGTGTAGATTCTCGGCCCAAAGGTTTTCACCATGTAATCGACAACAGGGATCACCTGTTGCTCGCAGATTGCCCCTGTACAAAATGTATTGGCGTCTGCAACCCCACCTTCATACTGATTCGTGTAGATATATAATTGCTTGAACTGGTCTACAATTGGCCTAATTGCTTCTCGCTCAGCACTTGTAAAGCCTGCAACCAAGCAATCTACCTTGTCACCCTGAATCAATTATCTTGTTAGCTGTTGCCAGACATTATTATTGGATTGGCCATCAAGATTGATGAGTTCAACAGGTCTTCCAAGAATGCCATCATCGCCTGAATCCACCAAAATTTCATCGTCTTCAGTGAATGTGACAGCTTCTTTAGAACGACCTCCACCATCGTTTACATAATTAAGGTCACCCTTGCCGACTCCCATCAAGGGTGGCTTGCTCGCTACATTTCCGAAAGCACCTAAACCACCGGATCCAACTGGGCCACCTTTCAAAGTTAATCCAGCATTAATTTCCGAAACAGCTAGCTGTGCAGCGTGGTCTTTCTGAACTCCATACACTGCTAAATTTCCTGACAGATCCTCCAGATGTCCGACTTTAACTACAGCTGCGTGCCCAGCGGCTTGTGCTGACTTTGAAGTGATAATCGCAGGCA